>OFGR01001360.1_pt1 | contig 19916 bp, 20 predicted proteins | sample 1521811 | NCBI WGS metagenome assembly OFGR01 (sample SAMEA3504098, study PRJEB24116) | mouse gut metagenome | biome: mouse gut; feature: mouse-associated habitat; material: faeces | place: Denmark | collected 2011
GAAAACAGGAACGGTTATTAAAGTACGCCAAAATCCAGCAGATTTTCTTGAAACAAGAAAACGCTGGACTTTTTGTTAGTAGAAATAGAGCAGGGGTACCGCTCAACCATCTGATTTGATGATTTTGCGACACCCCCTGTCGCGGCGCTCGTCAAATACTCGTGCAAGCACGGCACTTTTCTCGCTGCTCGCGCAAAAAATAAGCTGCCAATGCTTTTACACATCAGCAGCTTTCGCTTTTAGTTCGGTGTTCTATTTTCAGTTCTGATTCTTCTTTGCGTCCTTGATATGGTAGTAGTCTTCCAGATCCACATCGATCCTGACTTTCGTATCAGGTTTTCGGTTGCTCAAGAGGCACACCGTCTCCACATGCTCCGTAAACGGAAACATATCCACTACCAATCCCCGCTCCGCCCCATACCCATGTGCCGTCAAATATTTCAAATCCCTGGCCAGGGTTTCCGGGTTGCAGGATATATATACCACTCTCTCCGGCGCCATACGCGCCACCGCCGACAGGAATTCCTCGCTGCTGCCGCCGCGGGGCGGATCCATCAGGACCACATCCACCCGGGCGCCCTGAGCCTCCATGTCCAGCAGGAAGCGGCCCGCATCGTTCTGGTAAAAGCGAATATTCCCCACCTGATTGATTTTGGCATTGACGCGGGCGTCCCGCACTGCGTCCGCATTCAATTCCACGCCCATCACCTGTCCGGCCCGTTCGCTGGCGATGATGCCGATGGTGCCCGTACCGCAGTAGGCGTCCAACACCGTCTCCCGCCCCGTCAGAGCGGCATATTCCATAGCTTTGGCATACAGCAGTTCCGTCTGGAGCGGGTTGACCTGGTAAAACGACCTGGGAGAAATACGGAAAATTTTGCCGCATAAAGTATCCTCAATATACCCCTTGCCGTAGATCACCTGCTCCCTGTCACCCAGCACCATGCTGGTGTTTCGGTTATTCACATTTACCACTATCGTGGTGATCTCCGGATGGCGCTTTAACAGCGCCTTTACAAAATTGTTCTTGGAGGGCAATATGGGGGAGGCCAGCACCAGCACCACCAGGATCTGCCCGGAGGCCTGTCCCATGCGTACCAGTACATGGCGCAGCAGGCCAAAACCCGTATCCTCATTATATGGCCTGATCTTGAAAGAGGGTAGCAACTCCCGGACAGACACAATGATGGCGTCCGCTTTCTGATTCTCGATCCGGCAGCTGTCCACCGGCACAATCCGATGGGTACGCTCCTCATAGATGCCGGAGATGGGCCGGTGTCGCCTGTCCTCCCCGAACACGGCATGTACCTTGTTCCGATAATACAGCGGTTGTTCCATGCCTACAATTCCCTCCAGCCCGCAATAAGGAGCCAAAAGTTTTCTCACCCGCTTTTCCTTCTCCCGCAGCTGCTCCTGATAATCCATTCCCATCCACTGACAGCCCCCGCAGCGTTTTGTCACAGGGCAGAGGGAATTTTCTGTCACAGATTCCTTCAAAGTACAATCCCCATGGCTGTCGTAATCACTCCGCTTAACAGCGTATCCGTTTTTCCGCTCTTTTCTATGTCCCATTTTATCTCCATACGCATCTAAAGAAACTTCTTTCCATTGGCTGCAAGCAGCTTAGAGCCCCTGCATTTTAAAGAGCCCTGCCATTTCCTCCGAAGACTCTTTCATCCCTCTTTGAAACCATACCTCAACCCATCCGTACAAAGTATAAGCCACAAACGCTTTTGCATATGCATCGTCTTTGGATTGTTCAGGCTTGGGGCCGCATATCCCGATAATAACATCTTTTAGCAGATATATAAGCCTTCTTTCGTTTAACAGCCCATAGAAATCTCTGTGTCTTTCGAAATGGGCAAAGATCGACTGAATAAGTGCGCTTAAGGGTTTATCATCACCTTGCTCATACGCATCAGCCCATTCACAAAACAGACGATTGATATATAGTCGCACAATGTCCTCTTTGTTCTCAAAATTCCGATAAAAAGATGCCCTTCCAACGCCTGCGCATTCACACAATTCGCTGATGGAAACATCGTTTATGGAATGGTCGCGAAGCAGTGTTAAAAGCGCGTCTGTCAGATGTTCTATTACATAAGCGTTTCGCCCCTCATTACTCATCGGTGATACATTCCTGATGGTTTGTCTCATTTCCGTTCCTCCTCTTGACAGCAAAAGAATGCGCAGATATACTTGTTACGACAACACAACTGTATCAGCTATCATCATAGCGTATATCACTTGCAATGTCAAGAAAATCAGGAAAGGAATAAAGAAAATGGCAGGTATGCTGAAAAAATGGAGCATTTTACTATTAATTGCCATCGCGGCATTTGTTCTTGGCAGACTCGCAGTCAGGGCCTTCCTGAATTTATTGCTGGGCGGTACCTTGTTTGGAGGTAATTTCCTATGAGCAAAACAAAGAAGAAAAAGAAGGTGAGTATCGTGCCGATTGAAACGGGAATTATGGTTTTTATTGCAGCTTTTATCGGAGGCGCAGTGTCGAAATTCGCATTTACCCCGTCATGGTCTGAGAATTACAGCATAAAGTGGAGTGATGAACTTGGAGTTTTACATACGGATTTGCCGTATGGGGAAGGCGAAGCACACAAATTTGATCTCTATCTTCCAAAGGACGACACAAGAGAATCCTATGGCCTTGTGGTTTATCTGCACGCAGGCGGTTTCACATCCGGCGATAAAAAAGACGACAAAGAGATGCTTTCCTGGCTGTGCAGCAAGGGCTATGTAGCCTGCCGTATCAACTACACGCTCCGGACCGAAACAAACAACGCCAGTGTTCTCACTCAGTCCAATGAAATCAAGGCGGCGATACCCAAAGTAATTGAAGCCGCGGAGCAGGAAGGCTATCGGATTGACAAGCTGGCTATGGCCGGCGGTTCAGCAGGTCATGCGCTGGCATTGATCTACACTTACCGTGACGCAGACGAATGTCCGGTTCCTGTTGCTTTCACCTTTGGGGCAGTCGGCCCCTCCTGCTTTTATACGGAGGATTGGGATAATTATGGACTGGATCGTAATACCGAAGAGAGTTATCTGGCTGCAGCAGCACTGTTCAGTGCCATGCTTGGAGAAGAACTTACGGCTGATGAAATAAAAAACGGAACTTATATCGAAAGAATGAAGCCCATCTCGGCGGCTGCCTGGGTTACCCCAAGTTCTGCCCCTACAGTCATCGCTTACGGCAGATATGACCGCGTTCAGCCGTATAAGGCTTCGCTTCGCCTGAGAACAGCATTGGAGGCAAACGGTGTGGACTATAAATATTTTGAGTTTTCCCACTCCGGCCATGGGTTGCAGAATGACAGCGCCGTACAAAAGCTGTGGATGGAGGCCGTTAAGGAATATCTGGACAAATATATGCCAGTGCCGCCGGCAATTTTTTAGGGAAAACCCGGAGGCGGTCTTACACCGCCTCCTCCCTCTGGTCCACATATCTGCGCAGGGCCTCCTCGGCCTCCTGGGGGCTGAGCGCCCATTCCTCCAACAGATTGTCAATGCTTTCCAACTGGATATTGCGTTTTTCCCTGTACATCTCTGCCAGTTCCTGTTTTTCCGATTCGATCCGACTGGTCAATGCCCCAATCAATTCCTCCTTGGCCGCAATCTTTTCATCCAATGTCTTTCTTGGTCCCCTGGACATATTTACCTCTTTTCCGCGCCGCAGCGCCTGCTATTATACTTTGCCTGGGAGCATTCTTAAGAGTTCCGGGCGCACAGCGCTGGAAATATCTCCCATCCTTAATACAGTATATGGACAAGATCGGAAAAATATGCAAATATTTACAAAATTAAATATCAGATGTGCAAGATACTCTCCTTTCCTTATGTTGTTTTCAATCGAATATACGTTTGGTTACTTTTTGATTACCTTTTGTTTACCAAATAAAATAGGAAGTGTTGAAACCCAGTAAAACTAAGGTTTTGACACTTCCTACAATATCGGAGTGGCGGGATTCGAATTATCTATACCCTTGATGGTTCACAAAGGACATCTACCTGCATCGAGTATCTTAACAATGAATTTGCACTTAGTCGTGACATACCAGATATAGCGATAGTGTCAATCGAAAATGATGAGGTCCTTGCCAAGAATTATTCTTTGGCTGGTAAAAAATTTGCAAAACTTGATGCGGAAGTACAACAGCTTCTATCTGAAACGAAATGTCAAGGACTTTTGAGTATCCCCCTGTGTTTCATTGCATGAAAAAAGCCACTGTAGATTTCTCCACAATGGCTCTTAGGTCATATGTATATAATTCTTTTTACATAAACTCAGGTACAACCTGAAAGTTTCTGTTCTTACGAATTACAATTCATGATAACGTGTACATTACTTCTCTTAATTCTTTTCCTTCGATATTGTCACCCATATATTTTTCTTTCCTGCTGTGAGCAAACTCATGCGCAACTTTCATATTAGTAATCAGCTGCTGGCACTCTTCAAGACTTTCTCCGTTTGCAAGTTCCTCTCTGAAAAGCCAAATGACCGTTTCAATATACAAACAGCGCAATAAAATCTCACAAGGAATACCTACACCGTCACCAAGCTTTTGTACGAAATCAATTACTACATCCTTTGGCTCTGAGGTCAAATCATCTCTAAACTCATCAAGTATAAATCTCGATAAATCAAATACAGGGTCGCCTATTACGCCTTTAGGGTCAATAACCGTATAGCCTCCATTTTCATTTTTAAGTATATTCTCATGGTGTAAATCACCGTGCAGCAGAAGATTGCGAGAATATTTTTTGCATATATCTGTAAGCATTCGCTCTGCACTGTCAAGATACTGATACAATTCTTCACAATCCTCACGCTTTTTTGTACCCTTTTTGCCGGCTTCAAACCATTCGGTGTATGTAGGGATTGTACGATCGGGCAAGTCAGTCTTGTGCAGTCCTTTAAATATTTCGCCTGCAATTTTAATACGTTCGTTGCGGGGAGCACTTTCATATAAAGTATAGGCAGGCACAATTCGTTCCATTATATATACCTTATCATCAAATGAATACTCATAAAGTTTACAAAAATACTCACCTTGAAACAATTTTAATGCCAGTATTTCCTTGTCAAAACCATTGTTGATAAGAATTTTGAGAATAACCTTACCATATCGTTTTGAAACCGCATAGAAAATCAGGCTGTTAGTGGAAAACTCTGACTTAAATTCTATTTCAGACAGCTCCCATTGTTTTTTGTATTTCTCTACAATACTGATTCGTTCGTTAAAGCTATCTGTACCTAACTTTTTTAAAAATCGCTCCGCTATAATATCAGTCAGCAATTTAAATCCACCTCTCTCCTGTTTGTTAAATTCAAATTTTCATCTATTCGACCAATTCAAGTTTATCAAACTGTTCGACCTATTGGAATTTGTTGAAAAAAAATTTAATTCTCCATCAAATTCAGTCCTAAATACTCCATCTTCTTCAGGATACCAACCACCGTTGAAGAACCCCAGCCATAAGGGTCTTTTACTTGCTTATGTCTGTTATTGCCCTGACCGAAGCATGCCATATGAACTGCCGGTATTTCTATCTTCTTCTCCTGCAATAGCTTTGATTCTGATAAGGACCCAGCCCATCAATAGTCCACTTGAATATCATCCGAACCACCTCAGCTGCTTCCTCATCAATAATCCAGTGATTACCGTCATTTTCATCTTTCAGACAGCCATATGGTGTAACGCTTGCCACATGCTTACCCGACTTTCCTTTTGACCGAAATGTTGATTTTATCTTCTTGCTGATATCCTTGGCATACATTTCATTCATAACATCCCTGAACACAAGAAAATCATCATCTCCTCTTTAATTTGTCTCAAAAGATGATCTTCTGGAATCATAGAATCGATATCCAGAATTGCCATTTGAATTTGTCCGTTCTGTTTTCCCATCATAAAAATGCCCTCCTCAATTGATATCTTAATTATACCATACAAAAGGTCATTTTTGTTTAGTTTGTCAACAGATCCAAACTTTCATACACTCATTCAAAAAGGCAGGATCGGAACACATCTGTCTGCAGTGAAAAGTGCATGATTTTAAACATTTTAAAACAAACTTTCAAGTCATGGGAAATGGCTTATAAAAACGGCAAAAATGAAGCTGCCGCTTCACGAATCTTTATTCATTAAAGCGACAGCCCCTTTCTGATCTTGTCTCAACTATTTTTTCTTTTTGACTGGTCTGAGCACCTCATATCCGACCACCTCCGGATAGTGGCGCTGATAATCCTGGCACACGTCCTCGTTCCACTCGTAGCCGTTTGTCGACGGATCGTAATTCCACGCGAGATCTTCCACCCTTTTCATGACCTCCCCGCAATCCTTCGGATAGTCAAAGGGCGGGTGGAAAAATACCAAGTAGTCGCTTGCCGGAAACGTGCGGATCTCAAACCCATCCGGTATCACGCCGTCATAGTCCGCCGGGACGCCGAACCCGTAAAAATATCCCCTGGTGCCGTTTTCGTAAAACCATCCTGCCGTGTGGCAGGTAACGATCGGGTGGGACACATGGCTCATGCTGTCGATCGTGCCGCAGACCGCGTCGCAGTCGTGCCGCGCGAAAAAGCTGCCGTACTCACCCGCTTCCTTATCCCATATGCCGACATACTTGTGCTCCGGGATGTGCTCTACCCTGACATGGGCATCTGTCAAAAGCGTTCTGTTCATTGTTGGTCCTCCTCTGTCCACATAATGTTCTGGCAGGAATACAGCCTGACGGATGCAGAGTGTGACCGGCACCGGATGCTTCCGGTATACGGCGGGCGTACACCCGTATGCGCTGACAAAAGCCCTCGTCAAAGCCTCCTGTGAGGAATACCCGTACTTCACTGCGATATCCAGTATCCGCTCATCGGTATCGCGGATCTCCAGCGTCGCCTGCGCAAGCCGTCTGCCTGCTATGTAATTCCGGATTGTCATTCCGACCACCTCATGAAACTTTACAGAACAGTAGTACGGCGAATAGCCGACCTGTCTTGACATCTCCTGCAGCGACGGGTTTTCTGTAAGATTTTCCTCGATCCAGCAGATCATTTTCTGGATCGCCTTGTTCCACTCATACAATGCTGCTTCCTCCCCTTCAACAAATAGCTTCCCGAGTCTCCCGTGCACCTGTGCCGCAGAACTCGGAGCAGCTATCTGGTTACATCCAGAGAATACCACAAAGCGCACCGCAAAAGTTTGATGTGGATTGTGTTATTTTTTCGCGCTCCCTCTCCCTGCTCTCCAATCCTTCCAGAATGTCATACAGCTCCCGGATCTCTTCTTTCGTGAGACTTCTCTGCTTGACCAAGGTGCTCATCATCATGTCTATGGAGCCTTTATACACGCGTGACAGCAGATTCTCCGTCTCCGCCAGTGCAGCCTCCTCGCGCCTGATTCCCGGATAGTACTGTCTGGCTTTTCCGCTGTCCTCATAATACAGGATGCCTTTTTCGACCATCCTGCCAAGCAGCGTGTTGACAGTACTCTTGCTCCACCCGGGATCCTCGGTCTGAATGAATAATAATCGTCGTCACCGCACTGCAGCTTTTTGGGGGCCAATGCCCCATATCATACATACAAGATACACTCCTTTCCTTAAACTTTTTTAATCGAATATATGTCTGATTACCTTTTTGATTTCCTACCAACAAAAAGAGATGTCAGAAACCCAGTAAAACCAAGGTTCTGACATCCCATAATGTATCGGAGTGGCGGGATTCGAACTCGCGACCTCCGCCTCCCTAAGACGGCGCTCTAACCAAGCTGAGCCACACCCCGTAACGAAATTTATTATAACTCGTCACCCCGAAAAATGCAAGCCCTTTTTAACAAAAAAAATGAAAAAATAGATGAATTCTACAATTTTGTGTAAAACATTGATACAGTCTGCCTTAAGCGATTCATCCATTGTCTGTTTTGCACATAAAGCAGACATTGTGGATTGAAGTTTGAATCAAACCCGGACCATCCCTGCCTCAATCCTTCAGCGCCAGCAGCCGCACCAGATAATCCCATACCCTTTGGGTAGAGGAGATACTCAGGGTCTCCTCCGTGGTGTGGATATCATACATATTGGGCCCGAAGGAAATACCGTCCAGATCCGCAATCTTGGCAGCCAGAATGCCGCACTCCAATCCGGCATGTATGGCTTCCACCCGGGGCTTCTCCCCATACATCTCCTCATACAGGGCCACCATCTTGTCCCGCAGCGGAGAATCCACCCGGTAAGCCCAGCCCGGATAGTCTCCGGTGACCTCACAGCGTCCTCCCGCCAGGGCCGTCAGCCCCCGCACCTTATCCAGAAGCGCCTGCTTGCTGCTGTCCACACAGCTTCGAACGGAGAATTCCGCAGAAATCCTACCGCCCTCCACCAGCAAAATCCCCAGGTTCAGAGAAGTTTCCACCAGCCCCGGCACATCGGCACTCATAGCCTGTACCCCACAGGGCAGGCCATAGAGATAATCCGCCGCGCGCTGCAATTCCCCGTCTGTCAGGCAGCTTTCCGACGCCGGACCCTGGGCAGATGCCATGACGGATACCCCCGGGTCCGTGGTGGCCAGTTCCCGTCCCAGTATTCCCTGGTATTCCGCCACCAGGCTTTCCAGCCGTTCTTCCTGTCCTTTTTCCACCAGTACCCTGGCAGTGGTCACTCTGGGAATGGCATTATCCGCCAGTCCGCCCCCACAATGGGAGAGCCCCATTTTTACATTGCCGGCAAGTCTCTGCAGAAGTCTGGCCAGCAGTACATTGGAATTGCCCCGCTGCTTATGGATTTCCGCCCCGGAATGGCCCCCCTGAAGACCGCCCACCGTCAGTTCGTAGGCCGTCCCCTCCATGCCCCGGCAGGGCAGTTCCACCAGACAGTTAATCCTCGCGCCCCCGGCACAGCTGGTCAAAAAGATTCCCTCCTCCTCGGAATCCAGATTCAGCAGCCGGTGGCCCTGCAGCATGGACAGATCAATGGCCCGCGCGCCGTCCATACCCACTTCCTCGTCCACAGTGATGACCACCTCCAGGCGGGGATGCTGCAAAGTATCATCGTCCAATAACGCCAAGGCATAGGCCACGGCGATACCGTCATCCCCTCCCAGGCTGGTTCCCTCCGCATAGATCCTGTCCCCGTCCACGGCCAGCCGCAGCGGTTCCCTGGTCATATCAATTTGAAGCCCCGGCTTCTGCACCGCCACCATATCCATATGCCCCTGCAGGATCACGGCAGGCTCCTGCTCATAGCCCGGCGTGGCCTCCTTGATGATAATGATATTCTTCACCGCATCCTGGATACACTGCAATCCTCTCTCTCCGGCAAAACCTGCCAGATAATCGCTGATGGCCTCCACATTCCCTGAACCGTGGGGAATCTGCGCGATTTCCTCAAAAAAAGTAAATACCCTGTCCGGTTTCAGTCCCGACAAAACACCCATAATCCATTCCTCTCCTGTCACTCGACATCTCTTTTCTTTTTTATCCCACCTTGTACCCGGTGCCCCACACCACTTTCAGATATCTGGGCTCCTTGGGATTCTGCTCAATCTTCTCCCGGATATGCCGGATGTGCACGGCTATAGTGTTATCCGCGCCGATGGCCTGCATATGCCATATGGCCTCATAGATCTGGGCGATGGACAGCACCCTTCCCCTCTCCTGCACCAGCAGCTTCAGAATCTTGTACTCAATAGGAGTCAGCCTTACTTCCTTGTGGTCCACAAAGACCTGCCGGGTGTTATCGTCGATCACCAGTCCGTCCACCTGGTAAATCTTATCTATATTGGCACACATGTTCACAAGCTGGGTGTAGCGGCGAAGCTGGGATTTGATACGCGCCAGCAGCTCCAGGGGATTGCAGCCGTTCACCACATAATCGTCCGCCCCCGCGTTCAGCGCCAATATTTTGCTGGTCTCGTCACTGCGGGAAGACACCACGATAATGGGCAGGCTGCTCATCTGGCGGATGCGCTGCAAAGTCTCCAGTCCCTCGGTGATATCCTGGTCCTGTTCCGACCACACCACATCGGTGATCAACAGATGAATCTGTTCCGCCCCCATAATCTGACGTAACTGTTTTCGGTTCTCCGCCACCAGCAGCTTTATGTTCTCTCCCCTGAGAAGCGGCCGCAGAGACGCCGTAATTCCCGTATTGTTGTTGTAGATCACCACTTTTTTGTCCATAAATATCACAATCCTTCCTTACCTTTATTGTGCCTCCGATCCGGCACCCACATGTATCTTACTGCCATGCCCTCCAGCCAACAGCGGAGGACATGTCTTTTTTCATCACTCAAATAAGGTGTACACATCCAAATCCATGGTCTGCAGCACCGTGTAGGCTTCTTCCTGGGTGTATCCCCAGAACCCCACCAGCAGATCCCTCCCATACAGGGAGATTGCGCACTCGATACTGCTTACTTCCCCGTCCTCCATCAGATCTATCACCTTATAGGTATATCCTTGGGAAGTGGTATAGTTGCGTTCATTGGCCGCCTCCCCGGAATAGGCGCTGGACGCTGCATACCCCTGGCTGCCCCGGTGGTCCATCTGCATAACGGAAAACATTCTGTCCTGCTCCTCCTGGATGCGGATATACACTTGATCCCCCACGATATGGACGCTCTGATCCGCCGCTTCCCCGCCCAGCAGTTCCAGATCCGGCAGGGGAACCGAGATACCGGTCTCCTCCTTAAAAGCAGACAGGGAATCATATTCTTTTACTTCCATCTGATACGCCACGCACTCCGGTTCCGCCTCCTCGGATCTCTGCCGGGAACGCTCCTTGGCAAGCCCGGGAACCGAAGTCCCGGTCTCCCCTCCGGCGTCCGCTTGCTGGGGACCGGTGATGGAGAACCCGTTGTGCCGCACCTGGATAAAGCTGCTGCCGTAATTCATGGCAGTGGCTACACCGCCCAACAGCAGGAATACTGCCGCAGCGGAAGCCACAGAAGCCATCGCCCGCCTTCTGCGGGCCTTTCTCAACTTGTGATGATGGATTTCGTCGGACACCCGCTCCGCATCCAGGTGAAAGGTCCCCTGCCGGTCCATCTCTTTTTGATATTCTTCTCTGAAGCTACGCAAAATCGTATTCCTCCTTGAGATTTTTCTTCAAGATTTCCCTGCCTCTGGTCAATTGGGAAGTCACCGTGGACACCTTGCGCTCCAGTATCACCGCAATCTCTTTCACCGACAAATCCTCATAGTAAAACAGGTGAATTACATCCCGGTATGCGGCGGGCAGTTTCCAGACCGCCTCCAGCACCATGCGGGCTTTCTCCTTATCCAGAAAAGCCTCCTCCGGCCCCTGGTTCCCGGACTCCGCGCCGCCCTCCGAATCAAGTGCTTCCAAATCCGGGACGTCGCCGCGCCGCTTATAAAAACCGCTGCGCCACATCTTGCAGCAGCCGTTCAAAGTAACTCTGATCAGCCATGCCTTCTCATATTCCTCATCCCCGAAATCTTTGGATGATTTGAGATATTGGTAAAAGGTCTCCTGCACGATATCCTCGGCATCCGCCCTGTTCCCCATTCTGGCATAAGCGATCTTGAAAAGCATATCGCTGTAGCAATCAATCTTTTCCTGTAGCTTCCCCTGTATTCTAGTCGTGTCCTGTATCATGATTGTATCCATTTCAAGCAACCTGCTTCTACTTAGTAATATCCCTCAAAAGTCAATATACTGCAAAAAATTTTATTTTTCTTAAAAAAGTCAAAATAAAATTGGCCTACTAACTATAAGACAGTTTTGCAGGCCAAAATGTTTCATGATCATTGTGTATTTTTGGATGTTTTTTTATCCCTCATTTCTTCCACCACTTCCAGATCCTCGGGGCGGAGTTTGCGGAAATGATTCAGTCCCGACACCAGAATGGCGATGCTGTTCCTGGTGGTGTCAAAGACGCCCTCCTGATACATGGTGGACAGCAGCATCCCCAGCGGCACGGCGATGATCATGCCGATGACGCCTCCCAGCTTGTAGCCGATAAACAGTAAGAACAGGGTGGGAATCGGAGCCACTCCTATAGAGTCCCCCACGATCTTGGGCTGGATGATCTGTCTGGCAAGCTGGCCGCCCCCCCAAATGATCAGCAGGCCGATGGCCATTTTATAATCCCCGCTGAAAATCTTGATGAGCGCCCAGGGAACCATCACTGTGCCCGTGCCGAAAAAGGGCAGCAAATCCAGGAATGCAATGCCCAGGGCGATCAGCAATACATAATCCACCCGCAGCACACTCAGCCCCACCACCAGCAGCAGATACATCCATACCTCTATCTTGAGTTGGGCCTTGAAATACCCGCCCACAGACTTCAATATGCTTCTGCGGACCATGTCATACCGGGACATGATGGAAGCGGGGGTATATTTTCTGATCCAGCTGCCGATCAGGTAGCGGTCCGCCACAAAAAAGTAAGAGGCCAGCAGGCACATGATGATGCCGATCAGCACGGAGGGAAGCTGCTTGGCAAAATTCCCCGCCGCCGTAATGGTGGGAGTGCCGATACGCTCAAACAGCCCGGCCATGAACTCCCCCACCTGATTGCCCAGATTGGCAATGGCCTGTTGGGTATCCAGAGGAAGTTTTTCAAAAAGTCCGTCCAGACTCTCCCCCACGCCGGCCAGATCCTCTTTCATGGAGTCCCACATCTCCGGCAGCGCCCCCAGAAGTCCCATCCCCTCTTCAATGAGTTTGGAACCCACCAGATACAGCACCAGCACCACCAGCGCTATGACCACAATAATCACAAAGGCACTGCCCCATTTCCGTTTCAGCTTGATCTTCTCTTCAAAAAACCGTACCAGAGGACTGGCAATCATGGAAATAATCCCCGCCACTACAAAGGGCATGAAAAATACCAGCAGCCGGGGCAGCAGAATTACCACCAGCAGCAATACCGCCACTGCCACACCCAGGTTAACCAGCGCCTTGAAGTATTTCCTCGATGATTTCATAGATCTCCTCCCTGCCCTGCTTGGTGGTGGCAGAAAAAGGAATGACGCGGGCATCCTTGTCTGCCTTCAGCGTATCTCTCAACAATTTTATCTGTTTCTGTATCTGGCTGCGGTTGATTTTATCCAGCTTGGTGGCGATAATGATGGGCTGGTAGCCATGTTCCCTGATCCACTCATACATGACACAGTCGTTCTCCGAGGGCTTATGCCGGATATCCACAAGCAGAAACACCGCTCTGAGCTGCCGGGAACGATGCAGATAATTTTCCACCATTTTCCCCCACTGGGCTTTCACATGCTCATTGGCCCTGGCATAGCCATAGCCAGGCAGATCCACAAAATAGATACTGCCGTTTACCTGATAGAAATTGATGGTCTGGGTCTTGCCGGGCTGAGAACTGGTGCGGGCCAGGCTCTTCCTGTTCATCAGGGCGTTAATCAGAGAAGATTTCCCCACATTGCTCTTCCCGGCGAAAGCCACCTCCGGCACTGTATTTTCCGGCAATTTGCTGGTAACACCGCACACGGTCTCCAGAACTGCGTTCTTTATAATCATATGAATCTCCGTCCGTTTATTGAAATGACGCCGCAGTTTTCACAGGCGGCGCCAAACATTCACACTTTTTACTGGGCTTTTTTCACAGGGATATTCCTGGGAAAGGTCAGCGGCTGGGCTGCGCCCTCCACGGATTCCCTGGTGACCACGCATCTGCCGATGGTGTCATCCGACGGAATCTGGTACATCAGATCCATCATCACGCTCTCCATAATGGAGCGCAGACCCCTGGCGCCGGTCTTTCTCTCAAATGCCTTATCCGCAATGGCCTCAATGGCGTCCTCGTCGAACTCCAGATCCACCTCGTCAAACTCAAACAGCTTCTGATACTGCTTAATCAAAGCACTCTTAGGCTCCTTCAGAATCCTGACCAGCGCCTCCCGATCCAGACCCTGCAGCGATACATTGATGGGAACTCGGCCCACAAATTCAGGAATCAGGCCAAACTTTACCAGATCCTGGGGCGTCACTTCCTGGAGAAGTTCCCCGATTTCCTTGGAGGACTTCTGGGACATCACCGTATTAAAACCGATGGATTTCCGATCCAGCCGGGATTCCACGATCTTTTCCAGCCCGTCAAACGCGCCGCCGCAGATGAACAGGATATTGGAAGTGTCGATCTGGATCAGATCCTGATGGGGATGTTTCCTGCCTCCCTGGGGCGGAACGCTGGCAACCGTACCCTCTACAATCTTCAGAAGAGCCTGCTGCACTCCCTCACCGGACACATCACGGGTGATGGACACATTCTCCCCCTTCTTGGTAATCTTGTCAATCTCGTCAATATAAATGATCCCATACTGGGCTCTGTCCACATCGTAATCCGCTGCCTGGATCAGCTTCAGCAGAATATTCTCCACATCCTCGCCCACATAGCCGGCCTCGGTCAGCGTGGTGGCATCCGCTATGGCAAAAGGCACATTGATGATCTTGGCCAGGGTCTGGGCCAGATACGTTTTGCCCGAGCCGGTGGGACCGATCATGATAATATTGCTCTTCTGCAATTCCACATCATTTAAGTCTCTGGGAGCGGTTACTCTCTTATAGTGATTGTACACCGCCACGGACAGCACCTTTTTGGCCTGCTCCTGCCCGATCACATAATCGTCCAGGAAGGCCTTGATCTCCTTGGGTTTTAAGAGCTTGATGTCCTGCTCCTGCAGCGCAGTTTCCTCTTCTTCCTCCAGTTCCTCCTCCAGAATGTCCTCGCAGATCTCCACACACTCGTCGCAGATATAGACTCCCGCCGGTCCCGCGATCAGCTTCTTCACCTGGTTCTGGGATTTGTTGCAGAACGAACATCTGATCTCGCCGTCAAAATTTTTACCTACCATACCTTCCTTTACCTCTTCCCGCATCCCCCGCAGTTCCCCCCGGGCATTGCGTCAACGCGTATTTTCTTTCTACCAATGATCCTCACGGCATGGCCCGGCTCAGGAATTCTTCTCCCCTGCCTCAATCATGGTATGGGAACTCAATATCTTGTCGATCAGGCCGTATTCCAATGCCTCCTCGGCGCTCTTCCAGTTATCCCGCTCCGTGTCGGCACACAGGGTTTCATAGTCTCTGCCCGTGTTTTCCGCCAGCATACGGTTCAGTTTTTCCTTGGTCTTAAGGATATGCTTCGCGGCGATCTCGATCTCCGTGGCCTGGCCCTGGGTTCCGCCCAAAGGCTGGTGAATCATGATCTCCGCATTGGGCAGGGCATACCGTTTGCCCTTTGCGCCGCCCGCCAGCAGGAAAGCGCCCATGCTGGCCGCCATGCCGATGCACACCGTGGCCACATCACATTTGATATACCGCATGGTATCATAGATGGCCATGCCCGCCGTTACGCTGCCGCCGGGGCTGTTGATATACAGATGAATATCCTTCTCCGGATCCTCGGACTCCAGAAAGAGCAGCTGCGCCACCACCAGGCTGGCAGTCACCTCGTTGACCTCTTCCCCCAGGAAGATGATCCTGTCCTTCAGCAGCCTGGAGTAAATATCATAGGACCGCTCCCCCTTGCTGGTCTGTTCAATGACATAAGGTACCAAACTCATAATATCCTCCTATTTTAGTTCCGCATATCCCCTCCGGCACACCCTTCCCATGATCTATGCATGGCCGCCTGACGCGTCCCTGCATAGATCAGTGTACCCTGCGGGGATATGCTGTTTCAGTTCCGCATGTTTCCGGACGGCAACCTTTTCCGCCTTTTCTATACGCTATTGCGCACACATTGTTCTGAATCTTCATGTGCACACACATTATACATTACCTGCTATTTTTTTACAATCACAAAACAGAGGATTTCATAAAAAATTAATCAATCCTCCGTTTGTGTTCCTATTCAGCACTGCGTTCCGAAGATTACTCTGCGTCCCCGGCTTCTTTTGCCTTGGCGGATTTCTTGGAAGCCTTGGCCTCCTTGGCATTCTCCACCACGAACTCCACAGCCTTGTTCACGCAGATGTCTTCCATTACCTGCTTTTTGCCGCCTTCGCCCAAAAGTTCCTTCACCTTGTCCGGCTCCATCTTGTAGCCCTCGGCCATCTTGGCAACCTCGGCCTCAAACTCCTCCTCGGTGGCCTCCATCTTCTCGGCGGCGGCCACAGCCTCCAGTACCAGACGGGACTGAATGCGTCTCAAAGCCTGGGGCTTGATCTGCTCAAGCATCATCTGAGGGGTAGCGCCGGTGAACTGCATGTACTGCTCCATGGACAGTCCCTGCATCTGCAGTCTCTGGGCGAAATCCTCCACCATCTGTCTCTGCTGGGTCTCCAGCATGGCATCGGGGATTTCCATCTGCGCATCCTCTATGATGGCGTCAATGACGGCTTCCTCCTTGGCGCTCTTGGCAGCCTCAGCCTTGCGCTCTCCGATCTTCTTTTTGGTATCCTCCCTGTACTCTGCCAGCGTGTCAAACTCGGATACCTCTGCCGCGAACTCATCATCCAGCGCAGGCAGCTCCTTCTCCTTGATCTCCTTGACGGTGCATTTGAATACTGCCGCCTTGCCCGCCAGTTCGGCAGCCTGGTAATCCTCCGGGAAAGTCACGTTCACATCGGTCTCTTTGCCGATCTCTGCGCCTATCAGCGCCTCCTCGAAACCGGGGATGAAAGCACCGGAACCGATGGTCAGCGGATAATCCGTTCCCTTACCGCCCTCGAATGCCGCACCGTCCACAAAGCCCTCGAAGTCAATGACCGTCATGTCGCCGTCCTGCACCGGTCTGCCCTCCACGGGAACGGTCCTGGCACTGTTGTCGCGCTCCTTGCCGATCTCCGCGTCGATCTCCTCCTCGGTCACCTCCAGATCGGCGGCCTCCACTTTTACGCCCTTGTACTTGCCCAGGGTTACTTCCGGCTTCAGCGCCACCTCCGCGGTGAAGATGAAGGGCTTGCCCGCCTCGATCTGTACCACATTGATCCTGGGCTGAGACACCACTGACTCCTCACAGTTTTCCAGTTCCTTTTCGTATGCCTGGGAGATTAAAGCATTGGCTGCCTCCTCGTAGAACACTTCCTTGCCATACATCTGCTCGATGAGTTTGCGGGGAGCTTTGCCCTTGCGGAATCCGGGAACGCTGATGCGGTTCCTCTCTTTCCGGTATGCCTCCTCAATGGCCTTTTCCAATTCCTCCGCAGCAACCTCGATGGTCAGCTTGGCCATGTTTTTTTCCAATTTTTCAACCTGTAAACTCATTGTATCGTTTCCTCCTTCATCGCCCCTGTATTTTCACATGTCGGCCCGCCGGCAGACATGATCACAGTCATTTGAAGATTATACCATAGAACCGGGCATGATGCAAATGTTTTTTAAATTCACACGTTATTCTACGTGCTGTACCGCATTTTCTTCCAAATGAGTGGCCAACAGCACCGCACTGCATGCTCCAAAGGCATGGAGATATCTTTCCACTCTGCGGCGGCTCTCTCCGTCCAGTCCCCCATAGGGCTCGTCCAGCAGAATCACATCTCCGCCCGCCGCCACGGCCCGGGCGATGGCCACCCGGCGTTTCATGCCGCCGCTGAGTTCCCGGCAGGGCCTGCTCAGATCCTCTTCCTCCAGAAGCAGGCGCAGATGTTCCCGGGATTTCTCCCTGTCCCCCGTGACCAGATCCACATTGATCAGGGCATTGTACTCCTCACAGAGCCGGTCCTCCTGGAATACCATGGTGATCTTGCTGCCCAGGCGGCGGATAGAATGCGGGAGCTGCGGCTCCTCCAACCCTGCGATCAGTCGAAACAAGGTGGTCTTACCGCTACCCGAGGGGGTGCGGAAGCTATAGGTCCGTCCTCTCACAAAACGACCGCTCACATCCTCCAGCACGATTCTGCCCTGATAGCATTTGCTGACATGATCCAGTTCCAGCACTACCTGGGGCTTTGTTTCCGAAGAGGGCACTGTTCCTGGCGTGGCTTCCCTTTCCAAGGCGGGAACCTCTCCTGACGAAGATTCCCTTTCCAGGGCGCGCCCCCCGGAAAGGCCCGCCGCCCGGCATCCCGGTTCCAGCCGCTGAAACAGCCTCCACAGGGCCAGCACCGCCTGCTCGCAGGCCACACTGGCCAGAACCGTCACTGTGGTCCAGGCCAGCACCCCCGCCGTGTCCAGATAGATTTTGGACAGATAAAGCTGTTCCCCCACAGACAGAACAGGAATGCCTATGACCTCCGCCGCCACGCCGGATTTCCAGGCTAACCCCATACCGGTGGTCAGGGCGGAGAGCAGATAGGGCCACACGCTGGGGATATGCACCAGCAAAATAGTCTTACTGCGGGAGAACCGGCAGAGCTTTGCCATCTCCAACAGCTTGGGGTCCACCTCCCGAAGGCCCTGGGAAACGCCCCCCCAGATCACCGGCGTGACCATCATGGCGGCAATCACCGCTGGGACCAAATCCCGCCGTGTCCACAGCAGCACCAGCAGAATAAACGACACCACCGGCGCGGCCCGGACGATGCGCAGGGCGGGGGAGATCAGCACATCCGCCCACCAGAAGGACCGGGTCAGCCCGGCCAGCAGAACGCCCAGCACGCCGCCCGCGCCTAAGCCCAGCACGATACGCCCCAGGGAGGCGGCAGTCGTGTGCCAGAACTGGGGGGCGGCGGCAAGCTGGAGGATTTTTTCTCCCACCAGCAGGGGGGAGGGCAGCAGGATAGGCTGACCGATATGAGCGGCGGCAAGGCTCCAGACCCCCAGCCAGAAGGCCAGGGGCAGGAGCCATTTTTTCAGGATTTCGGGGGCTTTATGGCATATAGTAGAAGTCATCATAGGGCAGCATACCGCCGATAGAATCCGGGCCGGCCTGGAACAGGACCTGATAATAGGTTTGCAGCTGGTTGCGCATCTCCTCGCCCGCAATAAAAGTCAGGTTGCACATGGGAATGGCATGGAACGCGATGTCCGCATTGGCGGTCAGGCCCAGATCAGCCACCAGCTGGGACTTCACTCCAGGCGCGGAGGAAGTTGCGTCTCCGCTCTGCATATAGACGATGGAGTCGGTATATTCCTTCAAAAAGTCGGTGACAGCCTGGGGGTTCTGCTGAATAAACTCCGTCCGGGCCACCACACAGCCCATGGGAAGCACAGTCCCCACTGTTTCCTCCCAAATGTCGGACAGGCTCAGGGCAAAGCGAATCGTCCCCTGCCCCTGCATCCCCAGGGCGGTGGCGGCGGGGACCGGGAGCATACACACGCCGTCCTCGCTCTCCAGCATGTTTGCGTTGATCTCCTGGGGGGTGAGCCACTCGATCTCCGCCTCCACGCCGTTGTCCGCCAGCAGCTTGTTCAAGATAAACTCCGGGTTGGCGCCTTTTCCGGTGGCCCAGATGGTCCGGCCCTGCAAATCGGAGATGGACTGCACGCTCTCGCCCTTTTCCAGGACATACAGCACGCCCAGCGTGTTGATGGCCAGCACCTGTATGCCGCCGTCGGTCTGGTTGGCCAGATTGGCGGCCATGTTGGTGGCGATGGCGGCAATGTCCGTCTCGCCGCTGGTGAGGGCCGCGACGACTTGCGCGTTTTCGGACACCACCTCAAAATTGTAATCGTTCAAGGTGTGGTCCAGGTTGTTGTCCAGCATCAGCTTGGCCGCGCCCACGCCGGTGGGGCCGGAAAGCACCATCATATTGACCTGGGTACGGGCCTCCGGTTCCGGAACGCCGGGCTGGGATACATCCGGAGGGCTGGAGCTGGAAACAGGGCTGGACGCGGAGCTGGTGGGTGCTTGCGTCTCCTTCGGCCCGCAGGCGGCCAGGGAGAACAGCAGAGCCAGGCTCAGGAACAGGGAAAGGGTCTTTTTCATAAAAATCCTCATTTCATTGTGTGATATAGGCTTGCAGGGCGGGGATATTGGGCAGGAATACGTTTTTTCCCTCCCGGCGGATCAAGCCGTCCTCCTCCAAACGCTG
>OFGR01001361.1_pt1 | contig 19914 bp, 30 predicted proteins | sample 1521811 | NCBI WGS metagenome assembly OFGR01 (sample SAMEA3504098, study PRJEB24116) | mouse gut metagenome | biome: mouse gut; feature: mouse-associated habitat; material: faeces | place: Denmark | collected 2011
CCCAATACCTCCGGCTTGAAAGGCCGGTGTCCTGACCTTTAGACCAGGGGACCTTGCTGCAGGCATTTTCCAGCCTGCTGTTATTTTATTGTTTCTCTTTCTTATCTTCCATTCATGCGCTTATCTGTATCTGCGCCGCTTTATCCGTAACCAGAATATCATCCAGGCGTACCTGCAGAACCGCTGCAAGCACCACCAGATTGTCTATTGTCGGCAGGGCAACACCCTGCTGCCACTTGTAGATGGCCTGTGGCGTGGCAAAGCCGAAAACATCCTGCAGATCCCTTACCGATAGCCCTGCCTGCTTCCGCAGCCTTGCTATGTTCTGCCCTGTTCCTATCATATCTATAACCGGCAGATTCACCATGATCCTCACCTCCTGTTATCAAACTCAATATCAGGCGGCAATGCTCCATATGGGGTGCTGTGGTCCGGTGGACCACGTTCAGCACGGACCGAAGTGGAACGGAGACCTTGAACCCATGACTCCTCGATTAAAAGTCAGGGATGTTCTTTATCCCTTGTGCTCATCCCAACTGAGCTAATGGAGCATAAAAAATACCGCCTACCTCAATTAAGATAAGCGGTACATGAAAGCTATGATCTATTCCCGGCAGCCTCCTTAAAGACTTGCCCTGACATCACACAGTTTTTCGCCTTTTTCTTACCTTGCATGAGCGCATCTTAACCAGACTCTGTTCTTTTTCTTTACTGAACAGTGCCTCATAATGTTCGCTATGCAGATAATAAACAACCGGAGTTGTTGCGAAGCCATTCGCGGCGAAATTAACTGTTGCCATGATTGTTTCCTTTCCGGACTTATCCGTCCTCTTTGTTTTCTACTGTAACCACTATAACACCGATTCCCGGATTTGTCATTATACTGATAATATAATTTTATGGATGCCCTCCTGTCCCTATCCCTGCCTCACCTCCAGCCCGTCCAGCTTCAGCCCCGGCAGCCCCACCAGATACCACTTCCTGTCATCCCCCATCTCCATGCGTGCGGGAATCCAGACATCATTCAGCTTGAACTCAAAAACTTCCCCGCAATGGATGCCGCCGTAATCACGCCTGTCACCGTCCTCATCCGTGTAATGGAAATTGTACCTGCCGCTTTCCCTGTCATAAAATAATGTTCCCTGCTTCATAAATGTCCTCCTTCTTAAAATATGTTTCTATATAATAAAGAGTCCCTTTCTCCTATTTTCTTGAATTTTTTTCGCAAATTCTTTTGCAAAATCTCTGTTCATGGCTCTTCCTCCTCTGCACCCTTCAGCTCCGACTCATATTTCTTTGCCAGCCGGTAGAAGCTGTCTTTCTTGAGCCCTGTGAGCGTCATCGCCTCCTTTGCCGAGATCACGCTGCTTTTCCATCTCCCGTAGCAGTCCTCCCAGTTCTCCGGGTACTCCACCCTCGGCCTGCCCAGGTGCTTCCCGCCTGCCTTTGCCACCTCGATGCCCTGGCGCTGCAGCTCATGGCGCTCCGTCCAGTCCTCATCCGCCACATATGCGAATACCGCCAGCACCACATCCGTGATAAGCTGCCCCACCAGTTCCTTCGACTGGGTGGTATCCAGTATGGGCATGGAAGTCACTTTGATGTCAGCGCCGATCTCCTTTGTGATGTGGAACCACTCCTTATAGATCTCGCCGTAGTTCCTCCCGAACCGCTTCAGCTCCGTCACCACCAGCAGGTCCCCTTCCCGCAGGATGTTGTCCACCAAAGAGCGGTACACCGGTCTCTCAAATTTCCTCCCGGATTCTTTCTCCACATAGATATCGCGCTCGTCGATGCCCTCCTCGTCCCGCAGGATGTGGATCTGTCGCTCCGGGTTCTGCTCACGGGTGGATACGCGCACATATCCGAACTTCTTTGCTGCCATGACAGCCCTCCTTCCGTAAAAATCCGTATCGCAAAAGGTATACCTTTGGAGATATGGAAAACTTACTGCTTTTTCCCCTGAATTTCTATCGCAAAAGGCTCCAAATCTTTTTTGCGATATCGCAGGCAATACTCCATACCTTTTACGACACATTATTTTATACGCAAAGGACAGCCAGATTACAACATATTTCCTGCCGGTTCCGGCTGAAGGTCTAAACTATATCTGAAATTTCTGGATACAGTTTAACAGCGTGGCCGACAGTTCCTGATACAGATCCTCGTCAAACACGTTCCGATCCATCGAATTTTTAATCAGCAGAGGGCGGTACATCCGGAAGATTTCTTCCCTTGCTTCCTTATCCCCTGCCTTTGCCCTCTCAAGCAGCATTTCAAAATTCATCTCTCCGCACCCCCATTCCTTTGCGCAGCTTACGGATGATATAGTAATAAGCCATTTCCGCCTGCTTTGGCTCCATTCCAAACTTCTCACCAAGCTCCGTGAAATCCAGTTCCCCGAATACCCGCGAGAACAATATCCTGCGTTCACGCTCCTTTAAGCGGTTGATACACTTAACGAGCTGTATGCTGTCTATCTCCGACATACATTCCAGGCTATCCCCATATCCAAAATAGGCAAGGAGCGCCTGTTCTGCCAGATAAGTACGATATTGTGCCTCGAAATCCACATGGTTTTTCTCCAGCAGATCCACCTGTATGTATTCCCTTTCTTTATACCGGTTCCTTTGTTCAAAATAGCTGATGCGCTTATTTGCCACAGCCGCCATCAGATATGCCGTAAATCGATTCTGTACCGAATCTGTTTGTTTTTTCTCCATTCTTTCGTCCTCCAGTTTCTTCTCCATGCCTTGTTGCGACCGGGAAACTGGAGGACCTCTGATGCGATAGAGATTACCTTCTGTGTGTATAAAGAAAAAAAGATCATTATCCGGTTTATATACCGAATAACAATCCTTATCCCAATATATTCTGTTTAACTTCAAAAAGTAGTGTACCACACTACCAATGTGGGAAGACTTTACCTCTGTAAAGAAATATATTTTTTTAACGAATTTCCCACATACAGTTTCTGCCTATTCCCCAATGACCATGTACCCCTTCTCATGGTCATAAAAAAGCACTCAAATAACGTCCTGATGAACCACGTTTTTTTTAATTCTTCAGAACGTCCAGTGCTTATAGTAGTTTTATAACATATATTTTAGGCATGGTATTGCCATTTTTACATTTCAAAAGTATGGCAATACACTACTCTTAGGAGGTGATTATGATGTCCCTGTCAATAAAAGATGCCCGGATTTTCAGCAATGCCCTGAAAAAAGCCAGGAAGAAACTGCATCTGACACAGGCAACCTGTGCGGAGCTTTTGGATCTCTCTGTATCCTTTGAAAAAGATCTGGAACGCTGCCGGTGCTCCCCAAGCATTGAGAACTTTTACCATATCTGCCGTACCCTGAATATTTCTGCAGATGACTGCATTTTTTCAGAAGGCAGCCAGAAAACAAATGACACATACCATGAACTGCTCAGACTGCTCTCCCTGTGTGACGAAAGCAGCCTGAAAGTTCTAACCGCTACAGCTTCTGCGCTGCTTAACGAAAAACAGAATACATAACAAAACAGAACCCGACTATTTTTTTCAGTCGGGTTCTATTCTATACCATGAATATCTGTATAATATATATGAAAAATAGATAGTTTATCTTTTCTATCGACAAATTATGACATTAGTAATATTTATCTTTTTCTCATAAAACAATTAAAAACAAATTCATTATTCCAATAATCTTTCATATCAGGCTTCGTAAACTTAATGCTCATATTATTTTTTTCTGCGAATTTAAGAAAAAAAGTCTTTTCATAAAAAAATTTAGGTAAATTTTGATACCTTTCCTCGTAGTCCTGATAAAGCTCTTTCCTAAACTGTATAAATTCTTCTTTTTTCTCTATATCATGAATATCTATTATACCTATGCACTGATTCGCCTTGTTATACATTGCCTCCAAGACTTTTCCTGCATATTCATAACTGTCAAAATATGAAAATACGCTATTTGACAAAACCGCATCATACTTAACATTCCATGATAAGTTTGCTGCTTCCTTACAAATAAGTTCTATTGGATCTGTTAAAACCCTGTCTGCAATTTCAATCAAATGTGTTGAGTAATCCATTCCTCCAACATGATATCCATCATTCTGAAATAAATAAAGATTTGCACCACAGCCACATCCCACTTCAAATACACTGGAAATCATATTGGATTTAGAACGAGGGTTAAACTCCAATTCATTTTTGGTCTGTATGTATTGGTCATAAAACTGATCATATTCAAGCATACTACCAGTAGAATCCCATCCGTTAATCCGTTTCAATTCCATAAAAATTTCTCTAGGATTTTTACTTTCTAAAATTGTTTTGTTTTCGGTTCTTTGCTCCCACACCTCATGCCATTTACTTTTTAGCTTACTCATTCTTATCCCCTTTTTCAATTTTATACATTACTTGTACATTATCCCGTGCTTCTTAAGCACCTATGTAACTTTTCTTTTGCTGTTGCTTCACACACTACCCTCTTTTGAAACAACCAAAATAATTACGACACTGAAATGTCCTTTCCGTTGTCTGTACTGAATTTATACCCATACCCATGCAATGTGCGTATATTGGTGATCTTCAGCTTGCTTCTGAGACGATAAATAATATCCCTTATGATATAGGCTCCTCCAGAATAGTCATCTTTACTCACCGCTTCGTATATCTGTTCCTTCGTAAATGCTAAATCAGGATTAGACGCAAGAAAATAAAGCACATCAAACTCCATTCTAGTAAGAATAATCTCCAGATTGTCTATGGATACCGTTCTGCTCAAAAGGTTGATTTGTAATCTGCCATACTGTAAACTCTTTTCTTTATCCGCCATATCATAAATCCTTCCAAAACTAAAATAGCGATTCGGCAAATTCTGATTAAGGTAATATGTTTCTATAGGCAACTAATCCAATTTTATGATTTGCCTGCATATAAAATATCAAAACCATAATCAAACAGAAAAGCACTATCCCAAGCAGCCCTCCCGTTTAATCAGAATCTGCCATTTGAAAACCATCCTGCTTTATTCCCTGATTTTCTTCTTTGGTATAAAAGACATCCATATTACCCATTTCTCTTGCTTTCACCATATGTACATACCCCGATAAGCTAAGGGCAATCAGCAACAAAGCTATTATGGCAATATCTATTATTTTTATTTTTTTAATTAACTGCTTTCCATGTTTCATAAGACAGACACCTCATGTATGATCAGATAGCGTCCTCCCTGCAACTGCTCCATTCCAAGGGCCATCTCACAGGAAGATGCCCCGATCTCAGTCATCGCACTTTCCATATATGCCTGTCTATAATACTCATTCTGGTAATTCTGATACCATTCATCCAAAAGTTCATCACCTGCTATCACATTGTAAAAGGTATATCTTCCAGTCCCATTCTGCAGAATCTGTTCGTAACAGTCTCTAAAATATTCCTGCATATCCGTAATGACCTGTTCCTCTGTCATTCCCACGTCTGCAAGGCTTCTCAGACCGTTATCCTCCATCGTCTGCTCCAAGTCCCGGTATGCCTGTCCATTGCAGGGCGGAAGGTAAACAGACAGCTCCTGACGGATATGATTCCCCGCATAATCCTCATCCGTTTTATTGAAATAATCATAGTTCCCACTGCCGGTATCATCCCATGTGGTGTCTACATTGTAATAGCCATCATCTAATGCAACAATATTCCATGCATGACTCTCGCCGGCATATCCGGTGCAGTAATAGCACGGAATGCCAAGCTGCTGCAAGATATATTGAAAGGCCCTGGCATATCCTGCACATACTGTCTGTCCGTTCACCAATGCACTGTATGCGCTCTGGTTCATTTCAGCTCCCAGATTATAGGAAATCCTGTCAAGCAGCGCATCATGGACAAACCGCTCCTTCTCATAATTTTCCGAAAAATTTTGGGCTCCTGCAATGATCTGATCCGCATTTTCAGTAAAATATGCTTTTGCAGTCTCCAAGTTCTGCGCAGTACGATTGAATCTCAGATCGATCTCCACGCATTGTCCGCTTCTCACATACTTACCAGCATATGCCGTTTCCAGCCAGAAAAGCTCAGGGTGGTCATTAACAACCGCAGAAAAAATATTTTTCAGTTCACCTGCCGTTACCGATTCCACCGGCGAAAATGCAGGGTACAGTTCACTGGCATTGGCATAGATCTGACGGTAGACATGTTTTCCTCTTTCATCCAGCATGGCATAATAAGGATAATAAACAGCGTCAAATTCAAGACCGTCACCTGAATATCCGGTATCAAGCTGTAACTGTTCTGCAGTTGAATCATCAATCTGCTCCTGCTCATCCTGTATCTGCTGATAACCATTTCTTCCGGCTACATTTTCCGGTATTACGATTTCCGCCGGACTGGGTGGAATATACTCTGCCGTTACATCTTCTCCAAGTCCCTCGCTGCCTTCCTCTTCATTTACTGCTTCAAAATTTTCAGTCCATTCCGGAATGAAATCAGAAGCTTCAGCTTCCGCATCACCTTGTTTGATATAAAAGGATGTATCAGCCTCCGGCATATTACTTATTTCTGTTACAACAGTCCGTCTCTGCTCAGGGGAAATAAATTTTGCTAATGCTTCTGCAACATCCGGTCTGAAGGCGCATACCAACACGAAGCTGACTAACAGTGTAAGCATGCCTAATATAAAATATAGTATTTTTTTTATAATTCTCACATTGTACCTTTCCTATCAGTAATACTTTTAGGCAGTGATTAAATACCCTCTTGCCCACATCATCTGCTGCGTTTGAAACATCTATTGACTATAGACTTAATCGTATCGGATATCATCCGTTTTTCTCTTGATGATCAACTGTGCGCATATACTGGTAAACGCTCCGGCGAAGCAGCCGGATACCAGCAGGAAAGGAAAATAAACCAATATCCCCTTCCCCATAACCAGAACAGCTATGGAAATCTGTCCAATATTATGCAAAATCGCTCCAAATATACTGCTGATCCAAATGTGACTCATATCAATTATTTTTCTCAGTCCAAGCATACCTGTAAGGCATAAGATACTTCCGGCAAAGCTGTAAACCAATGCCATCATATTCCCGCTGAACATAGCCGCCAGAAAAATCCGGCAGAAAACAATCATCATAACTTCTTTTGCCCGATAGCGGTATATTGCGTAAACAGTAATAATATTAGCCAGTCCCAGCTTAATTCCCGGTATCGGAAACGGGTTTGGTATTTGTAACTCTATAACAAAAATAATCAGTGCAACGCCCGTCAGCATAGCAAGCTGTGTCAGTTTTCTTACATTCATGGCTGCCTCCTTTATCGAATCACTGCGTCAACATCATCTTCTGCTTCGGCATATTCAATAGACAAATGATTCGGCAAACAGACAATCGGCATAGCACCGGAATCCAGCCACCCCATATGAACACAGGTCTGATCTTGGCATTCCGCTTCCAGCATATGGATTCGTCCATTTTCAATCTGTACGGTATTGATCCGTCCTTCATATTCTATTTCAAACGTCTGATCCTCCGCCGAAGCCAGATCAAAGGTATACAGCACATTCCCATCCTGCACAATATTGACCTGTGTGCCGTGGGGCATCCGAAGCAGCCACAGGCTCCCCACAGCCCCCAGTAAGAAAATCACAACGCAAATTCCAGTCAAAATTCTATACTTATTCATCTTGAATCACATGTACGGCCATATTGCTGTAATAGCTGTTTAAAGCAAAGCTATCAGCGATACCGCTTGTCAAATAAATTTCTCCATCCTCTGTGATAAGGATCATGTCAAAGTTCTGATGCTGCCGCCAATATTCTATGGCTCGTTCTGTTCCCATCACATACAGGGAAGTAGATAGTGCATCACAGAGCCGTCCTTCTTTTGCAATCACTGTAGCAGAAGCCAGACCACTCTCTGCCGGATACCCGGTATCAGGGTCGATGATATGCCCATATCTCGTTCCGTCTTCTCCAACAAAGTACCGCTCATAGGCTCCGGACGTCACAACCGCCTGATTACTGATTTCCAGAACGCCCAATGTGCTATCAGAGAAGGGGTCCCGCAGACCAAGCCGCCATGGACTGCCATCCGATTTGCTTCCAATCGTCTGAATGTTTCCGCCAAGATCCAACAGTGCGGATGTAATTCCATGGTTTTTCAGCACTTGTGCGGCCAGATCACCGGCATAGCCTTTCCCCACAGAACCCAGGTCCAGCATCATTCCGCTGTCCAACTGGACAGTCATATCCTCCAGCCGGATTCGCTCATATCCTACATTTTGCAACAGTTCACCAATCTCGGTGTCGGATGGTACACGGTTTTCTTCTGTGGTAAATCCCCAAGCCGTCAGTACAGGATAGATTGTCGGTTCCAAAGTGCCATCGGTTTCCTCGGCCATCTGCAATGCAAAGGAAAGCAATTCCACTGTTTCCTCACTTACGCTTATAGGAGCGCCGTTGCTGTGATTGACAGCATAAATATCACTATCCGGTTCTGTGACCGACCATAACTGCTCCAGTTCTGTCAGCTTGTCCTCCGCTTCCGCCAATGCACTTTCTGCGTCCCGTCCATAGGCGGTCATCGTTATGTAGGTATCCATAGCAAAAATTTCGGCTGTTGCCTCGCTCTGTTCTTCTGTTTGAAATGGAAGCAGACCTGGAAAAAAAACAGCAATCACAACGCTGGCAGCAATGAGAACCATCACAAAAATACCCGCCAGAACCACAGGCATCCTCTTCATCTTCATGTGGTTTCCCTCTTTGGACGATGCTGTTTCAGCAACTTTGCGAGATAATGGCCAATAAACACAAACAAACCCATAACCGCTATATAATCCAGAAAGAAAAACACCAACGGTTCCTCAAAATTAAAAAAGACAAATTCGCTCTTTTGCAGCATATAACTGCCAATCTCCCGTTTCTCAAAGGCAAAAGCTCCATAAACTGCAATGCCTACAGCAACTGCCCGGAGTATCCATGTCCGCATTCGGGCGGACTCTCCAAAATGCTTTTTGGCCATGGCCATCATCATGCTCCAGTGGAACCCAAGGTGCAGGCTCATCATCACAAACCCCCAGTAAGAGCAGAGCAGATGCCATGTTCTTGCCCAACTCTGTCCGCTGCGGATGGTAAGGAACGCAAAGACATGCTCTGACAAGACAATACCGCTGATCATGGAACCCATCATGCACAGAAGCACACCGGCCACCAGGATTATCTGTAAAAGGCGCAGGGAAGTGTACCTTCCTTTCAGGATATTCCTGCTCCACCTGCTGTTCAGGGCATGGTGAAGCAGGAACAGTACAAACATAGAAACGCCGATCCACTCATGAGCCGCCCTGCCAATCAGTTCGTAGGTCATCAGGAGCATCAAAGCCACGGTCATGGCAATATCAACAATTATTTTCAAAGCCATCCTCGGCTTCATATGATCCATCTCCTATCATAAATATGTTTTTATCATTCAATCAGCCATCAGGGAATCGGTCTATTCCTTCACGTCATCCTGGGCATTTGCCACACTGTTTCTGGAGACGGACAGCCCTGCTTCCACCACCGTAGCATCCGGTTCCAGTTCCTGAATCGTGCGGATCGTACCGGAGAAACCGCTGCCCCCGTGGGTCACAAAAGGAATAATGGTCTTGCCGGAAAAGTCGTATTCTTCAAAGAAGGTATAAAGGGGCATAGGCAGATCTGCATTCCAGTTGGGATATTCTTCTGTCAAGTATGGACTAAAGCATTCATTTTTCTTAAAGATGCCCGCCTACATCTGTAGACGGGCATCCTATCGTCCCCACATTTAATGTCTTATTTCTTTCAATAGTATCACTCTTTCATTTTATAATCCGAACGGTAATGATACCCTTTTTCTCCTGTATCCTCCGCATCTACCGGTTCCCCATTATCCGCTGCCGCAGTCTGGATCAGATTGCCCTATGCTGTCTATTTTGCAGGTAAAATTACGATACCATTCCGCCCCTGGCGGTTGGATGACGGAAGCGCTGTTATATTTTCTTATTGCTACTACTTTTATCTTTTTTAGAACACGAAGTCAGCATTCCAGCAGTATTTTTGTCCAGTAAATAGCCAATACCTCCGCTCCTGAATTGAATATTTCGTGCTTTGTACCCGGAATTTTCACAAGTTTCACATTTCCCTGCTGATGCCTGCTTAATTTCCGAACAAATTTTTCCTGCTGTTCTGGAGATACATATGTATCATTATCCGCCTGAAAAATCAATACGGGACAGATTATTTTCCGCCATGCCTTTGTCTGGAGATAATGGTTCAGACACACGATCTGCCACAGCCAGCCATAAGAAGCCCCGTTCATCTGGAACAGCGGCTCTTTATTTCGTTTTATCTGGTAATAGTCAAATCTTGCTTCCGAAGTTGAAGCGCTGTCTGAAAACTGTTCCAATCCGCTGTAAGAATGATGTCCCATCAGGTACTGTCCGCTTTTTCCTGTCATGCAGAAAAACTTTGCCACAAGACCCGCCGCCGCCCACGGAACAGGGTCACTTTTGGGACGTATCATGGGGGAGGTCAGTATGAGCCTAGAAAATAATTCCGGTGCCTCTGCCGCAGCTGCTGATGCAATTCCACCCCCCATTGAGTGTCCGTATACACATAAAGGAAGCCCGGAAAATTCCCGTGCTGCAATGCGGCTGATAAACAACAGGTCTTCCACATACCTCCTGTAATCATCTACATGCACAAGGGATAAATCCCCCTCACCGCATAACCGGTAACTGCGCCCATGTCCGCAATGCTCCGGCATATAAACATGGTAGCCCCCACAGAGGAAATAATATATTGTTTCCAGATGCTTTTCTATTGTTTCAGTAAATCCATGCGATATGATGACAACCCCTTTCGGGTTATCCGCACGCGCACGCGCGCAAAAAATCTTTTTCCCTTTCTCCCGCCAACAATATTCCGTAATCATCCTTTCTGCCAGATATGGACGGACAACCGTATCCATTGCCTCTGCGTATGTTTTTTCAGGTAATATCATATCATGTATTTCGCTTTTGTTCATTCTCATTTTCTCCTATAGTCAGTCTCCTGTGCGCCCTTTTCAATTAATACTCTGATTAATTTTCCGCTCATTGTAAAACAGAAATACAATTCCGCCAAGCATACAAAAAACTGCCGCCACAAATGCCGCTACGCGGTATCCCGCCCCGGTTGCGCTTCCAATCGTGGTGACTGCCGTAAAGAGCAGCATGGACAAACTCTGTCCAAATTTAAATGCGAACGTCCTTGCCGCATAAAACATCCCTTCCCTGTTGCTTCTCGTAAGTTTGGCATCGCTCTGGGCGATATCGGCGACAACAGCCTGTGGAAGGATTCCGAATACCGCCATCGGAAGGGAAGCCACCGCCATCAGCATATATCCCTGTACATTTGCGGAAATTGCGGAAATCCTGCCCAGAAATCCGGTATACAGGTACGCAAACGCAAACATCAAGAACGCTACCAGTATCAGTTTCTTTTTTCCAAATTTGGGTGTCAGCTTATTAATCGGAATGTAGAACACCAGCGAAAGCGCTGTCATTCCAATAAAATAGATCGTAGTCATCGTTTCAGGAAGTTTTAAAAGACTTGTCACGAAAAATGGAAGGCCTGTCTGAAACATGGTAATCGCAATCCAGTATAAAATATCCGAAGCGACAAACTTACGAAATTCTTTATTCCTGAATGTGGAAGCCAGGGAAGAAAATGCAGTGTCCTGCGAAGGCATTGTATCCACATACTCCTTTTCATTGATGGCCCAGACGGGTACCTGCATACATACAAAGGCAAGGGCAGCCATAACTGCAAAGGTCACGCGTATCGCATTGACACGCCCAAACACCGGAATCAGTGTCCCCCATATGACTGGCGCCAGATATGCCACTGCCGTTCCCGCAATAAATGTAAATGAAATGACCGTGGAAATGTTCAATCGTTCCTGCTGGTTATGTCCCAGCTCCGGAAGCAGTGCATTGTACGGTGTGCAGTAAGCCGTAATCGACAAATAATACATTATCACCATTACAAATAAAAAGACTGCGTTTACCACACTGTTGCGGTTTACGGGCGACCAGAATACAAGGACGGTGGAAACGGCAAGTGGCAGGGAAGCCCATTTTAAAAAGGGGATACGCCTTCCTTTTTTTGACGTACAACGGTCTGACAAAGATGCAATACATGGATCCGTAAATGCGTCAAACAACCTTCCAAAAGCAGTAATACCCCCAATTACGGTAAAAATGCCAAAAACAACCAATCCTTGAGGAATGAACAAAGTCTGCCCCTGCGCGATGGATGCCTCGTCGGGCTGGTAGAAGTAAACTAGCCAGTTTGATATTAAACCGGACAGCAATGACCATCCAAACTGTCCCGCTGCAAATAACCACATTTTTCCTGTCGATAATGATTTCACCTTTGACTCCATAACTTACCTCCATAATACTAATAATCCATGAATTTATGTTTCTGTACAAACTTACCAGTGCTTATTCTGCTCCAAGCCCTTTTAAGAGCAGCCCGCCTGCAATCCTTAACTGTAGCGCAGGCTTAACAATTTCATCTGATAAAAGCATACTGCCGTTGTATGACAGTTTCTGCATCAGGCTCAGCATTGTATGCATCACCGAAAAGTACACTTCATCAATATTGTAGGAAAAATACAGGCTTCCATCATTAAGTCCTTTTTTCAGGGCATCTGTCATATAAGGCTTCAGATTCAATATTTTTTCTTCGTAATCATTCAGTCTTTCCTTTGAAATTTTGTATTTTCTGACAAAAATATCAAATTCCTGAAGAAACCGCAAAAACAAAGATTCTTCCTCAAGAACTTTTTCAAGAATTATAAAAATTTGCTGCAGCTGTCTGCTGCCGCACAACCCCCTGTACTCTTCCTGCAGCATCATGCCGATATACTTGTCCGCAATCTCCTGCCAGTAAACAATTCCCACCGATATTGCAAGCTCCGCCTTAGTCTCAAAATAACGGTAAATCGTTGCCGTCCCTACGTTTGCTGCTTTTGCAACTTCCTCAATTGATGTGTCATCAATCCCTTTTTCGTAGAAAAGCTCCAGCGCCGAGTGCAGAATCTGCTGTGTACGCTGCTCCATCTGCCGCCTCCGGCTCCAGGATTCACCCATATATGCCATCCTCCGTAAAATTTATTTTCTGATAGTAATACTATCACTTTTTTAAATATGGAGTCAAGAGCAATTGTGGAAAATGTTTCCTCTACATGGGGACCTTCCATTAAAGAATAGAATAGCCTCGCCATCGACGGCATGCCGGCTCCTGCCGTTTTTTTGCATGCCGGACAGTGACCGCTCCCAGGCAGTAATCAAAGTCAGCTATCCAAAGGTTCAGTGCCTCTGCTTTTGTCAGGCAAAATCTAAAAATATAATATTTTATCCTGAATTATTCACGGAACAGTATCAAATTTTCAAAAGTACCCCCCCCCAAAATTCTGTAAGAGCCGTATAGGTACAGCCCTTCTCATGAGGACTGCCGTTCACAAGCATTACTTTCATTCTGTCACCTTCCATGTCTGTGTTTTTTAATAAGAGGCAAATCTCTCATTCCGGTCTAACGCGGTCATTCTCTGCATCTCATCCTCCGTCAACTCAAAGTCAAAAATCTCATAGTTCTCCTGAATATGCGCCTCATTGCTGGAACCGGGGATTGCGATATTCCCCGCCTGCAGATGCCAGCGCAGGATAACCTGAGCAGAAGTTTTATTGTGTGCATCCGCAATTTCAACAATGGCTTCATCGTTGAATAATGTCTGCGTATTGCCGCGTCCTCCAAGGGGATACCAGGATTCCATGACCGTGCCATACTGCTGCAGATGTTCCTTCATCTCTGTGCTTTGATGATATGGATGGGTTTCATTCTGGAGCAGGGCAGGTGTAATGGTTGTCTCGCCCACAAGCCGGTCAAAATCATCGGGTGTATAATAATTGGAAAGTCCGATCGAACGGAGTTTCCCTTCGCTTACCGCCTGTTCCATGGCCTGATATGCGGATACATCGCTTCCCGGAGCTGAATGATGCAGGATCATAAGGTCAATGTAATCCAGCCCCAGTCTTTCAAGGGAGGCATCAATGGCCGCGGCGCCATTACCATAATCATCCGTCCACATCTTGGTGGTGACAAAAATTTCTTCTCTTGTTACGAACCCTTCCTCAATCGCCCTCCGGATTCCCCTGCCAACACCTTCCTCATTCCCATAAATCCTTGCCGTGTCTATCAGGCGGTAACCGTCCCGGAGCGCCCAGTACACGGAATCCTCCGCCTCGCTCTGGGACAAACGGAAGGTCCCAATGCCGAGTATGGGCATTTCATAGCCGCTGTTCAGCATGACAATCCCTGCCTCAAGATCAAATGCCTGCCCTTTGGAACCCTCGCCCGCCGGTTGTTCATCCTGCGCGGCATCTTCTCCATCCTGCTGTTCCTTCTGTGCGGTATCCTCCTGCGTCTGTGTTCCGTCATCATCTGCCCCCGGCGCCGGTTCCTCCGCACTTCCTTCCGATTCATTTGTCTGGCTGTCCTGCTGCGTCCCATTTGCCAGGCTTTCCGTCTGTTCTTCCGACCGGCCGTTATCTGCCCGCCCACAGGCGCTCACAGAAAAACAAAGGGCCAGAGCGAGCATAACTGTAAAAATTCTTTTCAATATCATGTACATCCGCTATTTTATTCCCGCGAGCAATGAGTCAAGTGCCGTGCTTACACGAACATTTGACGAATGCCGCGAGGGTCAATACCCCGCAGCTTGCTGCGGGGTAATTGACTTGTTCTATCATTCCCTGTTCATTTCGGCGGAACTGTTTCATAAAATCCCATACAAGCTGCGCATGATGCTTTCTCGCCCGATGGATTCCGTCTTCCTCAGGTATCAGCCTCATCCCATGCCCACAATATCCATATGGGACAGGGCTTCTTCAATCTCCTGCATTTCCGCCCGTGACAGCTCCACATTTACCGCATCAAAGTTTTCCTTTACCCGGTCTTTTTTCGTTGTACCCGGAACCGGCACCAGATACGGTTTCTTTGTGATCTCCCACGCAAGAGCGATCTGTGCCGGGGTTGCCTGTTTCCTTTCAGCAAATTCCGTGATCAGATCCATCAGGCCCAGGTTTGCGTCCATTCCCTCTTTCCGGAACAGGTTCATCCTTGCCCGCCAGTCGCCTTCCCGGTATGTTGTCCCGGCAGTGTAGCGGTTACTGAGATACCCTTTTGCAAGAGGGCAGGCCGACACATAGGTGATCCCCAGTTCTTCACAGAGCGGGAAATACGTTCCCTCATCCTGCCTCGCCACAAAGGAATACATATTTTCGATGGCGGATATTTTGCATACCGCATGAGCCCTCCGGATATATTCTTCCGGCGCAAAGGAAACGCCCCATGCCCGGATCTTTCCCGCTTTTATCAGCTCCGCCATGGTTTCCGCCACTTCCTCCGGCGCTGTCTTCGGATCGATGCGGTGCTGGTAATACAGATCGATATAATCTGTCCCAAGCCGTTTCAGGGAAGCGTCCACCTGCTGCCTGATGGAATCACGGCTGCTGTTTAAGGCGTCCTCATTTCCCGCAAAGAAAGAGTCGTCCACAATGCCGAACTTTGTGGCAACCACCGCCGCTTTTCGGAAAGGCGCCACCGCTTTGCCCAGATACTGCTCATTTGCCTCTCCATAGATCGGCGCAGTGTCAAAAAAGGTATATCCCACCTCATGGGCGTACCGCATAAGCGCTACCATGTCTTCCTCTGCCTCCACAACCCCGTAGGCATGGGTCTGTCCCATACATCCGTACCCGATTGCTGTAATTTCCATATCTGTCTGTCCAAGTTTTCTTGTCTTTTCCATTTTTATCCACCTTTCTTTACTGAAATATCATAATCCATAACCATACCTGCGGAGGATGGTCTGCTACGCTGCCCTCCGGTCCCTTTATCCCACTTGGGCAGCCTGGAGTTTCACGATCTTTCCCTGATAAGTCCATCTAACCATAACTGCCGCAATCGCAAAACGGATGATCTCCATAGCCGGGAACGCCAGCCAGACCAGTGTCGTGCTTCCGGTCTGTTCAAATATCCATGCAAAAGGCAGCAGGAATGTCGCCTGATGCATTGAACATGGCGAGCAGACCGTACAGCGCCTGTACGAACATGGATATAATCAGAGGCATGGACATCTTTTTCAGGAGCCTGCCTACCGGAAAGCTCCCCATTTCGTTCATTTCCAATCTTTTCCCCTCCTTAATCGTCCAGTTGCCAGGAAGTAAACTGTGCCTCCTGCTGCTTAAGCGTCATGTTGAAAAACCGCACGCCCTTATCAATGTTCCTGATCTCTGCCATCTCGTCATCGGTTATGACGGTAGCCCATCTTAAGGGCATTCAAAACCGCCCTCTTTGTCTCCTCTCCTTCCGGCACCATATATACGCCCATGCCAAACTGCGGGATTTTTGCCCCATTGTTTAATGTGATGTAAGTCTGATTCATTTCAAAGTTCCTCCTTCTCAAAAATATATTTCTTTACTCTGCCAGGCGAATGTCCCCTGCTCCGATTCAGGCGGTGCAATAAAGCCGACATATAATACCCGATCACAGCAGACAGGCACATCACTGCAAAGTATTCCATAAAGAACAGTACCACCGGCTCTCCATAATCAAGAAATGCAAACTGAACCTGCAGGAACATAGAAAGGGCAAACTGCCTTTTGATAAACACATGTACCCCATAAGCTGCATAGAGCAGGAAAGTAAGCCGCAGCAGAGCCGATATTTTTTTATCTGCCGTCACTTTTCTGGCAACAGGTATCCGGTTCCAGTAAATTCCAAGATGGAAAGACGCCAGCACAAACACCCAATAGGATAAAGCCAGATGCATAAGCCTTGCCACAGCCATACTGCCTTTTATATTCCATGGTACATATCCTGACAGGATCACACTGCTTACTGCCAGAAAAACCATTGCCAGCAGTAAAAGCAGGTTTGTAACTGTCCCTAATATCCGGTTTGCTGTGTAAGATCCTTTTCCCAACGCCCGATGCCAGCTTGCATTCAGCAGATGATGCAGGAAAAACAGCAAAAACATTGCCAGGCCAAGCCATTCATGCAGTTTTCCTCCCATAAAAGCATAGGCCATAAGGCACGGCATCAGAATGACCATTACAAAATCCACACAGAGCCGTATTTTCTGCTTTGTCCGCATCGCCGTTTAATCTCCATCGGCAAGGCTTTCAAAACCCAGTTCTTCCAGCCAGCTCACCACATCATCTTCCGCAATGTCCACGTTAGAACCCCTCACAGCCAGCCCCTTTTGCAGTTCCGCTTCCGGTATCAACGCCGCAATGTCGCTTTCGCTCCGGCCAAGAGCGCTTCCTTCATGGGTACAAAAGGGAATGACCGTTTTTCCCGCAAAATCATAGGACTCTAAAAATGTAAACATCGCCATGGGCATTGTGCCCCACCAATTAGGGAAACCGATGAAGATATAATTGTAACTGCTTAAATCTTCAATGTGAGTAGAAAGCTCCGGTCTTACGTCATCGCTTTTTTCATTGTAGGCAAATTCCAGCAACGGGTCATGGCTGCCAGGGTACTCCTGCACAGTCTCAATGGCAAACAGATCTCCGCCGAGATTTTTCTGGATTTCTGTTGCAATAAATTCTGTGTTGCCCAGTACGCCGTCTTCGGTAGCTACGCGGCTTGCATTTGCAACCGTATCCACGCCGTCCGTTTCAGGAACCGTGAAATAGGCGATCAGGATATTGCTGCCGGAATCCGTCTGGGTGTTGCCCGCACTTTCCGTTCCTGTCTGTTCTGCCTCACTGCCAGTTCCACCTTCTGTTTCCTCCTGCCCGGTTCCGCCTTCTGTTTCCTCCTGTTGACTTTCCGACGGGGCTTCCGTTTGCTGGGGGCGTTCGATTACCCTCTGGGAAGGAGCCTGTTCATTGCTGCCGCATGCGGCAAGAGATACTGTCATTAAAGCGGTAATAAAAATTGCAATCCATTTTTTCATTGTATATGCCTCCATTTATTCGTTGTTTTCTACTAATTCAAGTGTAACTGTGCCGGATGTATTGCGCATATCTTCAGCCCCTGTTTCTGCTTTTCCCATAGGTATCACGGGAACAATGGTTTGCTCATAAATATCGTCATAAAAGATCGCCAGATCCGGCCCGGCTGCCCAATATCCAAAATCTCCGATCTCATAGCTTCGCGTTGTTTCCTCCTGCGTGTCAAGGCTTCGCGGAAGAGTCATTCCCTTGGCAAACTCATTCCTTTCAATGAGCGTTAATTCCAGCGGCAGCATGGATACGAGGTCAGCGGCAGCCTTTGAATCGTTTAATGTTATAATAACCTCTGCCGTATCTGCTGCCATTTTAATCTGCATACCCTCTACACTTTCATAACTGCTGTTTCCGTTATCCACGCTCTCTGCATTTTGCCCGGAACCTGTACCGCAGGCTGCAAGAGAGCAGGCGAGGCCAAAGAATACCATGCCGGCCAACATTCTTTTTGCCATTGCACTCCTCCTATTCCATTACGCCCAGACGCTCCAGCCAGGGTTCAATGAATGCCAAAAAGACAATACAGTATGCACTGAACACATACTGCATTGTCTTCTGCTATCCTTTGTTTTAGATTTATACGCAAACGGATTTTTTAACCTATTTTAGAGATTCGGAATTTTTAAATTTAGATTATTTGTTATTAACCCCATACGATACAATACCTGCACACAATCTGCATATCCCTGGATATATGCCCGCAGTTCCTGCGCAGAGGCAAAATCCTCCTGACATTCCAGTATTTCTTCCGCCTTCTCCCTCTGCTCTGCGGAAAGGGTTTCCAAAAAGTCCTCCCACTCCAGCTCTTTCTCTTTCCACGCTTCCAGCGCTTTCTCATATTCCGGCGTGCGCACATAGCTTTCCCGTTTTACGTTTTCCCCGTTTAATCTGCCCAAAAACTCAGCCATTTTTATCCATACGTCATTCATACCATGTATCTCCTTTCCCATCAGTTTTATTTTCATATCAGCAGACATCGGATTTTATCTGATATTTTCCTATACTTCATCTTTAGGATATATTATCGGAACCGCTGCGCGAACCCGATAATCATGTATTATCATCCCGTTTCGATAAAATCAATTCTATACACTTCATCTTTAGAAGGGAATGCATTTATGAAAATTTACTGGAACGGAACCTCCAAAAACATCATTGGTTCCAAAATCAGACAGCTCCGGCAGGAAAAAGGATTATCCCAAGCCGCGCTCGCAAGCCAGCTCCAGCTGCTCGGCATGGAGTGCAGCGACCTGACCATCCTGCGCATCGAACAGGGCAGCCGTTTCGTTCCGGACTACGAGGTGGCAATCCTTGCCGAATATTTCCATATATCCACGGACGAACTGCTGGGAAAAGGGGAGACAGGACAGTAATCCTCCTGTATGCTCCCCTTTTATGTTCCCTTCATCTCTTAAACGCCTCCAGGGAGGACAGGATCCCCGCCATGGCACCTTCGTCCAGTTCAAGCTCCATCCCTCCCGGCATCTCTTCCGTTTCCTGTTCCATCTGATTTTCCATGTGCGCTTCATGGTGGTTCCCCTGCCGCTCACGCTCATCCAGCACCTGCAGCACAAATCGCCGGATTTTTTCATAATCGAGAGGCAGCCCTACAGAGCCAGCCTCCCCCGGATTTCCCCCGTTCTGCCATGCCAGCACCGCATTGACGATATACTGGGCCTTCCCCCGTTTCATGCTGTTTAACAGCTACGCTACCGCCACGGAGCATCAAAATTTTGAAAAGTTAATGAAAATGAGGAAAGAACTGACCGGAGGCAAGGGTGTAAAAGTGTCATGTCAAAAATTAGGACAAAGGAAAAACCCCGAAAAATCAACGTTTTT
>OFGR01001364.1_pt1 | contig 19871 bp, 24 predicted proteins | sample 1521811 | NCBI WGS metagenome assembly OFGR01 (sample SAMEA3504098, study PRJEB24116) | mouse gut metagenome | biome: mouse gut; feature: mouse-associated habitat; material: faeces | place: Denmark | collected 2011
AAGGATTCCATAGGTAAGTCAGGTGACCTATGTATAACAAATTCGGGAGATTAGGATTGACATTACCAAAGTTTCCGGCCTTGAATCGTCAGAACTGGAAATAAGCACGTCAGACAATGCGCTTGTGGATGGCGTGTCTGTAGACGGTAAAAAGATAGGAAAACGCCCGATCCATATTGAAGCAAAATTCAGAAATGGCCGCAATAACCCGGAAAACCGGGCTGCGGTCATTAAATTTTTCAATCCAAAGTATACCGGGAAAGCCCTGATCACTAATCTGGGTATTTCCCGGAATATTGAATATGAACTTGAAGGGTGGACTTTTGCAGAGCAGAAAAACCTTGATACACGGCTGGGGATCATTGTGGATCTGATCTGCCCGGATCCTTATATGCTGAACGTGGACAATTTCGGCAAAAACATGGCCCACTATACAGCACAGTTTCATTTTCCGTGGCACAGTCTGGCAAGGCGGGCCACGAATAAAAACCAGTACCCGGAGAAAGCAAGGGGCCTGATGCTGGGGGGAATGATTACCGGCTACAGGACACTACATAAAGAAGTGGTGCTTGCCAATGACGGGGATGTGTCCACTGGTATTCAGATCCAGTTTGTAGCAAAGCGGGGAAGCGTGAAAAACCCGAAAATAACCAATGTGAAAACCGGCCAATATATGCGGGTGCATTGTGATATGGTGCTGGGTGACATTCTGCTGATTGACACGAACCCACGCCATCAGGTCATTGAACTGAACGGGCTGAACTACTACCATCACATTGACCGAAAATCTGAACCCTTTGAACTGGAAGTAGGGGACAATTACCTTGAATATGACGCTGATGAAAATTACACAAATTTGGACGTGAATCTATATTACCGGCCTAAATATTTGGGGGTGTGATATGCAGTTTATTGTATTTGACAAAGATTTTCAGACAATAGGATCCATCCGGGTATTCAATACGCTGCTATGGTATCGCAGATACTACAGCCCCGGCATTTTTGAACTTCACATACCTGCTGAATATTTTGACCTGATCAATAGCGGCCAATACCTATACAGGAATGACCGCACGGAACTGGGAGTGATCCGGGAAGTCAATTTCATGCGTGGACAGAAAAGCGAAAAAACCGCTTACTGTAAAGGGTACTTTGCTGAACACTTACTGAACAATAATGTGATCTATCCCACATTCAGTAAAACGGGTACACCTGAAATACTGGCCCGCAGTGTGATTGATCAGTATATCATTAACCCGGCCAATGCTGCCCGGAAGATACAGAATATAAGACTGGGGACAGCGAAAGGTGGCGGCGCTTCCATAACTTTGCAGAATACCGGGGACAACGTGGGGGATCGCTTATATGACACGCTGAAAACACAGGAAATGTCACAGCGGCTTGTGTTTGATTATCTGGAAAACAGCCTGACATATGAAGTCTGGCAGGGGCTTGACCGCACTGACACACAGGAAGTCAACAGCTGGGCGATCTTTTCTGACAGCTTCAGGAACATAAAAAACGCACAGTATGATCGGGATGAATCTGACTGTAAAAATGTGGCGTATGTGGCCGGTGAGGGTGAAGGGGCTGCCCGGAAAGTGGTTGAAATAGACATCCGACAAAGCCCTGACGAAGAACGCCGGGAATTATGGGTTGACGCTAGGGACTTACAGCAACATTCCGACACAGTGAACTATACGGATGCACAATACCGTGATCTGCTGTTCCAGCGTGGCCTTGAAAAGCTGGCTGATTATGCAGCTATTGAAAAAGTTGATAGTGATGTGGATCCGGCTGCTAATCTCATATATGGAACTGATTTTGATTTAGGGGATCTGTGTACTTATCGCTATAGTGATGTGAACATTGAATGTTCAAAGCGGATCACTGAAATTCAGGAAGTGTTGGAAGGTTCAAAAAGAACTTTAAGTGTTATTTTTGGAAATGACAGCGCAACAGATTTTAAGAAAATTATAAGAAAGGAAACAACATAAAGATGGCTTTTAGATACGGTTATTTTGATTCTGACATTATAGGCATTGACGATGAAGGGATGCCAATATTTGACCGGGCTGAAACTTCTGACCTGTTTGCGCTGCTGTTTGCGAATTTGGTCAGTGATGGAGTGCTGGCACTTCCTTCAACCTGTTTCCGGGTAAGGGCTGCGGGCAACGGCCTGAATCTTGATCTGGATCCCGGTTTTGGTATGGTCAAGGGACACTTCTGTTACAATGACGAAGTTGATCACCTGACCATTGAAACAGTACCGCAGCAGTACAGCAGAATTGACCGGGTTGTTATGCGGTGTAACTATCTGGAAAGAATGGTTGAAATTGTGATCAAGACTGGCACAGAAGCGGCTAACCCTGTACCGCCTGAACTGATCAGGCCGTCAGCCGGTGACTACTTTGAACTATGCCTTGCAAATATCAGGCTTGCAGCTGGCCAGAAAGTAATCACACAAAGCAGTATCACAGATACAAGGCCGGACAGCGCCGTGTGTGGGTACATCACACAGCTGATTGATCACCTTGACACAGCTGTTTTCTTTGAACAGCTGAATAAATTCTATGAAGAATTTGTTGACAAGTCAAATACCAGTTATGAACAGTTCACAAAGATGGCGGCTGACGCTTACAAGGCATTTACTGACGATATAACACAGTATATTGCCACGCTGAAACAGGACAGTACAGACGCATATAACAATCTGCTGACTACCATGAACAACTTTTACACTACCCTGTCACAGCAGGGAAAAGAACTGCATGATCAGTATTCTTCTGAACTGGCTGAATATTTGACTGAACTTGAAACAAAAGGCAATAATGACCTGCTGGCAATTACACAGCAGCTTATTCTTTTCAAAAGCACCAATGAAGCGGAATTTCTGGAATGGTTTGAACACATCAAGGGGATGCTGGGGGAAGATCCTGCTGGAAAGTTGCAGATTCAGGTTGATGCGCTGCTGGGACAGCTGCAAGACACACAGACAATGTTGATCACCGGCATGGTACGGGCAAAGCTGAAAACGGATCAGGGTGATTATATTACAGACAGTACAGGAAAGCCGCTGCTGATAGGCTGGCCTATTTGCGGTTGCAATAAATAGTAAAGGAGAAAGAAAGCATGAATGAAGGAAAAACTTTTTTTGACTTGCCACAGGCTGAAACTGTTCCGGCTGGGAGCCGGTACGCTGTGGAAATGGGGGACGGTTCCGGCACTAAAAGCGTGACACATGAAGATGTGGTCAAGGCCGTGGGCGGGGATCTTCCGCTGGGTGACACAAAAGACCTTGAAACGGTTGCAAAGGGTACTTTTGTAGCCGCTATCAATGAGATCAAGCGCCGGACAGATTCAGCGTCAGGCGGGGCCGCTATTAAGGTATCAACCACGGATCCGGCCCTGTATGGGCGCACTGTGTCAGTGACAGACGGTGAAACCACACTGACCGGATCAATGGCCTACACTGGGGAATGTATCATTACAGGGATATTGATCAACGGCAATCTGACGGTATCTGCATCCACGGAAGAAGGGATCACTGCTGAAACTACCGTCACGGTCACGAATTACGCCACATATAGCGCCGAATTGGACACAAGGGGAGAATATAACCGTATAGACATAAAAACGGCTGAAACGGGCTTATATGGAAGCACAGTGACCGTTTCCAACGGTACAGAGGACGCAACGGGGACAATCGGAAATGATGGCACAGCAAGGATCCGCTTTTCCTTTTCCGGGCCGGTCACAGTCACCGCTTCCGATGGCACGAACACAGCCAGCGCTTCCCTGAACGTATCGGCAGAAGGTGTTGCTGTCTACAGCGTAGACTTGCAGCTGTATCACTTGACCGTGACCACAGCTGACAAAAAGCTGAACGGTAAAACCGTTACGCTGGTATGTGGAAGCTACAGCAGAACGGGAACCTTTGCGGGTGGTGTTGCCGCTATCACTTTTGACAGCAACTTCATGGGTGAATGTTTGATCGGCACGTCAGACGGTTCCAGAACTGGCACAGTAAAGATCCATCCTGTTCCGGGCGTGTTCACCTACAGCGCAACAATATCACTTGCAGTTGTGTATTCTGCCCTGATTGACTTTTCAAAGTCTGTCCCTGATAACATGGTGACATATACAGACGATGCAGAAGGTATGGAACACAGTTATGCATCATGGCGTGATATGCCTATTTTCAAGGATATGCGGCCCTGTGTCCTGAAAGATGGCAAAGTGCTGTATTACCTTAACCCGGATAACCTTGCACAGAAAGCTGACGGAACCGCCGCAGACATAACCACGCTGGGGAATGATGTCATGCTTGAAATTCCCTTCCGTGTTGGCTACAGTATTGAATGGCTGAACACTGGGAAGAATCTGCTGAAAGTGTCCGTGACCACTGATCCTGACAATCCCGCTTTCAAGTATGACGCTTTCAGCCTGAACGCATACAACGACTGTGATCGGATCTATATCGGTGTGTATAAAGGCTACTGTTCTGGCAATAAAGCATATTCCAGTTCAGGCAAGACCGTGACTGTTTCACAGACCATTGACACATTCAGGACATGGTGCAGGGCAAGGGGCGCAGGTTATCAGCAGCGCACATATGGTAGCCTGAAACTGATGCAGTGTCTTTTTATTATCAGTCATGGAACCCTTAACAGTCAGGCAGCTGTGGGAACTGGTTATGTAAAAAGCGATCATACAGCTGGGGTTGTCACTGGTGGAACTAATGCGTATGGTGCAGATTCAGAGATCATCCGCACTTCTAACCCGGCATACATGACTGACCAGAACCATCAGGTGAAATGTCTGAATCTTGAAGATTTTTGGGGGAATTACTGGGAGTTCATTGACGGCCTGACTTCTGACGCAAACAGAAACGTGATGACCTGTGATATTGCAAAGAATTTCGTAACCAACGGAACAGGCTATAAGAACAACGGAAACGGCGGTGTGTCTGCTAATATCGGCAACTATATGAAGTTACCGCAGGGCGGCAGTAATGCCGGTTTTACGGCCCGTGACGTATCAGGATCAGACAGCACATACTTCTGTGATTATGCTAGTTTGTATGCGTCTTGTCTTGCGATTTTCGGTGGTTATTGGGCTGGTGCGCTTTCTGCGGGGGCTTTTCCGCTGGCTGTGTATTGTGCTTTTTCGTTCTCGAATGTGGCTGTCGGTTGTCGCCTGATGTATATGCACGAAGAAGAAAAAGAGAAAGAAGCCGCTTAAACAGCGGCTTTTTATGAGTAATGAAAACGGGTAGTGAAAGCATGACATGAAGGTTGAAACACATTCACCTAATTGCCAAAAAATCAGACAAAAAAAAGATTCTGCTCCTTTGTTTGCGTCTTGTCTTGGGCTTTTTGGTGGTGGTTGGGTTGGTGCGCTTTGTGCGGGGGCTTTTCCGCTGGCTGTGGGTTGTGCTTTTTCGTTCTCGTATGTGGCTGTCGGTTGTCACCTATTGTTTTCCACAATAGATTTTTTTAACACGGTGAACCTTCACTACCCTGCCACTAGGCAAAACATAAAGAATCCCGTTTATCTGTATTAGTAGCACAAGCGAACGTTCAGGGGACGGAAAACATCAGGGGTGTTGCATGAAAAGACATGGTGATATTTTTGATAAGATCTGCACCATTGAAAATCTGCGGGAAGCACACCGAAATGCCAGAAAGGATAAACTGTTTTACAAAGAAGTCAAGATGGTTGATCAGGATCCTGACACATACCTGAAAGAAATTCAGGAAATGTTGCTGAATGAAAAATATGAAGTGTCGGAATATACGGTGTCAATTATCAATGACAAAGGCAAGGAAAGAAAACTTGAAAAGTTACCCTATTTTCCAGACAGGATCATTCAATGGGCTATTATGCTACAGATTGAACCAATCTTCATGGAAACCTTTTGCACACATACCTGTGCATCCATAAAGGACAGAGGGATCAGCAGGGCGCTTGACTTGCTTCATGGGTATCTGGAAGATATACCCGGCACACAATACTGTCTGAAAATTGATGTCAGGAAATTTTATCCTAGCATTGATCACGATATTTTGAAGCAGCTGCTTGAACGCAAGATCAAAGACAAGTGGCTGCTTTCATTATTGTTCAAAATTGTGGACAGTGTTCCCGGTACAGGTGTACCCATTGGATCCTATCTTTCACAGTACCTTGCAAATTTTTATCTGGCATATTTTGACCATTACTTGAAAGAAGAACTGCATCTGAAATATGTGGTGCGGTACATGGATGACATTATCATACTATTGGACAGCAAGGAACAGCTGCATGAGGTCAGAAAGAAAATGGATGAATATTTGCATACACGTCTGAACCTTAGCTTGAAAGATAACTGGCAAGTGTTCCCTGTGGATGCCCGTGGTATTGATTTTATAGGGTTCCGCTGCTTCCACGGCTATACGCTGTTACGCAAGAGAACCTGCATAAAAATGAAAAACACAATGCGCCGGATCCTGAAAAAGCAGGAAGCCGGACTTTTGATCAGCTATTCAGAATTTTGTTCAGCTAATTCATATTGTGGGTGGCTGGATATGTGCGATGGCCACAGGCTTAAAGAAAAATATATTGCGCCTATTGCACCTTCCCTGATGCGGTACTATGAAGAAATTATTGCTGACGGGAAAAAGAACAAGGTTGTGAAAATCAACAAATATAGAAAGAAACTAGAAAAGAAAGGATTGGTGAAAGCAGCATGAAAGATTTAGGAATCAGACAGGGAAGCGCCGCCTTTGCCGTGCCGGTGGTAGTTATGCCGGATGCGGTGTATGTCCATGAGGATATACAGAAGGTGGAGCCACAGGAAGGAATGGAGAACGCCGGGGACACATACCAGTATCACGAATATGTGTATACACCTGACGAATACATTCAGCTGATCGGGAGTGAGAACGACACCTTGAAAAAGGAACTGGCTGGAATGTCTGACGAACTGACCAGCACACAGATGGCATTGACAGAAGTATTTGAGTTGATAGGGGGTGCAGAATAATGAGCATGATGGCAAAGGTTTATGCTGACCTGATCCGCAAAGGGAAAAAGACGATCAAGGACGTTCCCAAAAATTTGCAGAAGGAAGTCAAGGCGCTGCTGGCAGGTGACGAAAAATGATCCTGCTGGAAGTCCTGCTTTATTTCATACTGGGGAAGGGGGTGAAAGATATGGCAATCGTTTATGCGCTGCTGATCATCAAGGGCAAGAAAGCCTTTGCTGACGTTCCGGCAAAGCTGAAAGAACAGGTCAGGGAAGTTCTGGTTGACATGGAAGTTCCTGAACTGGCCGCAGAATAGGCTTTTTTTTTCTTTCACATGAACAAATTATCAAAGGCACACAGTAAAGTACCTATATGGCGTTATATGAGCGTCAGACGGGTGCTTTTTTCGTGTGCGGAAAGGATGGAGAACATGAAAATGAAACTTTTAACTTTTATCGGTCTGATCGGAAGCTGGATCGCTTCCCTGTTTGGCGGCTGGGATGCCGCACTGGTTACGCTGATTATTTTCATGGGTATTGATTATGTGACCGGCCTGATCGTGGCTGGCGTGTTCCATACCAGTGAAAAGACACAGAACGGCGCACTGGAAAGCCGGGCCGGATGGAAAGGCTTATGCAGAAAAGGCGTGACCTTGCTTGTGGTACTGGTGGCCTGTAGGCTGGATCTGATCATGGGTTCCAATTTTATCAGGGATGCCGTGGTGATTGCCTTTATTGCCAATGAAACCATATCCATTATTGAAAACGCTGGACTAATGGGGATCCCCATTCCGGCAGTTATCATCAAGGCTATTGAAGTGCTGAAAAATAAGGCAGAAAGTGAAGGTGCAGGGCATGAGGATCATTGAATCATTCTTGAAAAGTAACCGCTGCTATCAAAAAGCAGAACAGAACACAAGGGGCGGTCTTATGCTGCATAGCGTAGGCTGCCCGCAGCCTTCCGCACAGGCATTTGTGGGAAGCTGGAACAATGCTGAAAAGGCCGCTTGTGTCCATGCGTTCATTGATGCCAATACCGGGGACATATACCAAACTTTACCGTGGGAATACCGGGGATGGCATTGTGGATCCGGGGCGAAGGGTTCCGGGAATGATACACATATAGGTGTTGAAATGTGTGAACCTTCCTGTATCAAGTACACAGGCGGGGCCACGTTCACCTGTTCCAACATACCGGCAGCACAGGAAGCAGTCAGGCGCACATATGAAAGCGCTGTTCAGCTGTTCGCTGAACTGTGCAAAAAGTTCAGGCTTGATCCGCTGGCTGATGGGGTTATCCTATCCCATGAAGAAGGTCACAGGCGTGGTATTGCCAGCAATCACGGCGATCCTGTCCATTTATGGAATCAGTTGAAAATGGGTTATACTATGGACGGGTTCAGAAAAGCAGTCAAGGCCGCTATGGGTTCCGCAACGGTTCCGGCTGCAAGTTCCGGGACACGGATCACAGGGACGGCACAGGCTACAGCTGACCAGATGCGGGCATACATTAAAGCAAAGAACCCGAATGTGGCACAGTCTGTCATTGACATGATCCCCCTGTACCTGTCAGAAGGTGCGGCAGAAGGGATCCGGGGTGATATTGCTTTTTCGCAGTCATGCCTTGAAACTGGGAACTTTACTTTCAAGGGTTCCGCTGTTACGCTGGATCAGAATAATTTCTGCGGCATGGGTGTGACCAGCAACGGCATGAAGGGAAATTCTTTTGACACGCCGCAGATCGGCATCCGGGCACAGATCCAGCACTTGAAAGCATACGCCAATAGTGAACAGCTGGTGAACCCGGTTGTGGATCCCCGGTTCAAATATGTGGCCCGTGGTTCAGCTGAATTTGTGGAATGGCTGGGTATTCAGGAAAACCCGCAGCGCAAGGGTTGGGCCGCTGGTGCTGAATATGGTGAAAAGATCCTGACCATACTGACGGCGATTACAGGCGCACAGGCCGCCACACCTGCACCGGCCCCGGCTTCCCCCTTCCCTGCGGTTCCTTTTCTGATCAAGGTCATTATACCTGATCTGAATATCAGGAAAAGCCCCGGTTCAGCAGATAACACGAACCTGACCGGGAAGTTTACAGGGATCGGAACCTTCACTATTGTGGAAGTTTCCGGTAGCTGGGGACTGCTGAAAAGTTATCAGAAAAACCGCAACGGCTGGATCTATTTGGGGAACCCTGAATACTGTGAAATTTGTTTCTAATTTGTTACTAATTGACGGTATTTTAGCAGCTTTCAGCAGATTGTAAAAACTGAACTTTTCCTGTAAATGCCGTATTTGCGGCATATTGTACTGAACCTTTATTTGTGATAAAATGACCGCAGAACCAACCTCGCGGGAAAAAGAAGTTTACAAAATGGTTGTAAATGCATAAGATAGCGTTTGCTGACTGAGCAACAGGGCGTCATATAGGACAGCCACTAATAGCCAGAGCAGATTATTGGGACAGGGCATAGACTCTGCCAGATAATTTGTTCTGGCTATTTTATGTTTGTGAACAGTACATGGGACAAACCATGTAGATGATATTTAATTATTATGGAAAGGATGGAATGGATATGGTAAACTACATTATTCGATTATTGGGAGGGATTGATAAATTCCTATCTGCACTGATTGTATTTATGGTGATAAGTTACATAGCAGAAATACTTCTTGTGATTGTAGGGGAGGAGAAGCAATCCAATGTGTTTTTGCTAAAGAATATGTTTAAGAAAGTAGCGATATTTATTCCAGTGATTGTTTCAAATATAATAGGTACAATCATAGAAAGTAATTGCGCAATTCGGACAACGGTTATTTTGTTTTACATCTCCAATGAGGGGCTTGCCATTTTAAAGAATATAAACCAGCTTGGAGTGCCGCTTCCTCAAACATTGGTAAAGATGCTAAATCAGATAGGGGATAGAAAATAACATTATTCTGATGCGGAAAAATTTCATGGAGCAGGGAGGGGTCTCTTAATTACAGAAAAAGTACATTTATGAAAAAAGTATTTTCAATTTTGATTGTTTTGTGCTTTTCGTTCCCGGAAAATAGTCTTTTCATGCCATTAGGCAAAAAACAGGAAAATCTCGTGGTATAACCAACAGAGGATTTTACTTTAGCGGGAACGGTATTCTGCCGAAGTAATAGGAAGGAGTCGAATCCGTCAATAGCTCGTGAGGCTTATCGGCAAAGCACTGAAAATGTGAAATCGCCAGTGGAGCCTTGTGGGAGGAATGACTGGCACGTTCAGGGAGATGGAATGATGGTTTGATACCTGCTGCCCTGTCCCAAAACGGAATCAGGGCATAAAAACAGGGAATGACACGCCAAATTGACAGGATGACACGCTAAGGTGGTGGTATTTAGACAGCTTTGATTCTATAATCCAGACAGAAAAAACAGAAAGCGAGGTTGTTTAAGATGACTTTTGGAGAAAAATTAAAGGCTATCCGCAAAGAGAAAGGATATTCTCAGGAGGAGATGGCGGGACTGTTGGATGTGTCACGTCATGAACCTGCTATAATAAGACTAAATCAAGAGAAGCCCACAAAATCAAGGGTTTGCACTGATTCAGTCCTATTTATTTAAGCCCATTGGTGGAGATTTAGGACAGCGCTGGACAAAATCATAAACCTACATCAAAGAAGTCAGAAATGCCCATCCATGATGCGGTCATCTTGTGGCTTTTAAGAAATGCGAGGTGAAACAGAATAATTTTGAGTTAGACGCAGTATTTTATTGCGTGATAAGGACTATTCAAGTGTATGTGCTTGGGTAGTCCTTATATTTTTGCAACAAAACCAGTAGAGGAAAAGGAGAAGATTATGGAACAGGTTTACAGGATCGGGATTGACCATGGGTACGGTAATATCAAGACCGCCCACCACATTTTTGAATCCGGCATTATCCAGAGGGAAAGCGTATCGGAACTTGCAGGGATGGTAGTAGAGTACGAAGGGAAATTTTACGAGATCGGCTCCACGCACAAGGAGTACCAGATGGATAAAGTGTGGGATGAAGATTATTATATCCTTACGCTGGCGGCTCTGGCAAAGGAACTGAGGGAAAGGGGATTGTGTTACGCTTCCGTCATTCTGGCGGTGGGGCTTCCTATCAAATGGCTTGGGGAGCAGGCGGAGAGTTTTAAGAAATATTTATTAAAGAATAAGGAAGTGACCTTCCGGTGCAATGACACCAGATACCATGTGAAAATTGAGGATGTGGAAGTCTATGCACAGGGATTTGCGGCTGTTGCGGCAGACCTGCCCAGCTATCAGGGATTTAACATTGTGGCGGATATCGGAAATGGTACAATGAACGTTATCTTTATCGTTGACGGGAAGCCGGATTCCAGCCGCTACTATACGGAGCGTTTCGGGGTGGAGTGCTGTGTGATCGAGATGCGGAGCGAACTTACAAACAAGGTACATAGTGTTGTAGATGACTGTATTGTAAAAAAGGTGCTGAAGGATGGCACTGCCGATATCGGGGAGAAATATCTGAAAGCCATAGCGGAATGCGCGTCAGATTATACCGACAAGATTATGCGTAAGCTACGGGAGTATGGCTACAATGAAGAACTGGCGAAGCTTCATTTCCTTGGAGGCGGTGCAATGCTGATGAAGCATTTCGCAAAACTGGATCAGAGCAAGGTGCATTTCATTGAGGATATACACGCCAATGCAAAGGGATATGAGTACCTTTCCAACCAGAGGCGTTTACGCAATATCCGGCGCGGATAGGGGGTGTGCCTTATGAAGACGAGACAGACGATAAAGAATATCAAGCGTGTGTCCTGCCGCTTTGACATGGACGTGCCGGAGGAGCGGAGGGCATGGCAGATTTTACAAAGGAGGTATGAGGAGCCGCCGGACGGAAGGAAGCAGGACTACAGCAGCATTATCGCGGAGGCAATGATCGGGCATTATGACCGGAAGGAAGAAACGCACCTTACCAATGAGGAACTTCTGGCGAAGATGCAGGAGAGCATCAGGAAGGAAGCAGAGGAAATAAAGAAATGTTTTTCGCAGTCGCCATTTCCAATGATGTACCCTTATATGCCAATAGCACCGGGAATGCAGAGTATGGCGGTACAGCCGGAGAAGCAGGAGCAGAAAGAAATCAAGCAGGACGAGGAAACCATCAATGATGCCGCCCTTGACTTCATGGACAGTTTCATGGGTGGATAGGCAGGATGCAGAGGCATCAACTTATATAAAATTGAAAAAGGAAAAGTTAGAGGGCATTTCATTCTGTGTTGTTTGGATGAGTGCCTTTTTTCATGCAGATTATGCAGAAAGGAAAAGATATGGAATTAAACGAAATGGAGAAACGGATGCTGTACCAGACAGAGGGAAATGAGCGGTATGCCCTCATACATGAACTGCTGATGGCTTCCCGGTATGCCAAAGACCCGGACAGGCGCAGGGCAGCGGAGAGCCTTATGGAAAAGATGCGCCCTCTGACAGATGGGAAATGCATGGAGGTTGTACATGATATCCGCAGAAACTACCACCTGCCCAAAGAGGGAAGGACTATGGGTGAACTGCTGGCGGAGGCAAGGCAGAGATCCGGTGCGGAACAGTTAAAAGGGCATGACATCATGGCGTTGGAACGCTTTGACCCGGAAGTGCGGCATATGGTTGTCTTTGAAGTGCTTTCGGAGGATTCCTTTGACGGAGAAAAAGGCGACCGGGTGCGTCTGTTCCTGACGGATGTTGGTTATGAGAAATTCCAGTGCAGGCAGAAAATTGGAGAGATCAAGATACAAGATCATGTAAAAGTTTTACCGGGCGGATATCTGCAAAATAAAAACAAGGAAAAGGAACACATCCGGTAATGCAAAGATAGGGAAAGGGATTTTAGATATGGCTGTATTTAGAATAGAGAAAACAAAAGATTTTACTGTCATGAGCAATTACCATTTGCGTGACGTGGAACTGTCGCTGAAAGCAAAAGGGCTGTTATCCCTGATGCTCTCCCTGCCGGAGGATTGGGATTACACAACGAAAGGGCTTGCCTGTATCTGCAAAGATGGCGTGGATTCCATCACCAGCGCATTAAAGGAACTGGAGAACCATGGGTATCTCACCAGACAACGCATCCGCTATGAAAATGGGCGGTTAGGTGACATCACCTACACGATACACGAAAAGCCTGTGGAGCAGGAAACAGAAGAAAACCCACCTAAACGGGAAAATCCAAGACAGGTAAAGCCAATACAGGAAAAATCTGTACAGGGGAACCCTAAACAGGAAAACACCGCACAATTAAATACTAATCAATCAAATACAGATGTATCAAAAACTTATCAATCAATCTATCCGGAGAAACCGGAGGAACCAGAAACAATAACGCAGCAGGATGGGATTGATAAGATTGGATTATCGGATGCTTACCGGGAGATTATCTGTGAAAATATCGAGTACAGCATCCTTATGGAGCGGTACGGAAAACAGCGGATGGATGAAGCGGTAGAGCTGATGCTGGAAGTTGTCTTATCGCAACGTCCTTATATCCGTATCGCAGGAGACGACTTCCCAAGGGAGGTAGTGAGGAGCCGGTTCCTGAAAATTAATTCCAGCCACTTGGAATACGTCTTTGAATGCATTGACGGGAATACCACAAAAGTAGGGAACATCAAGGCATATCTGCTGACAGCGTTGTATAATGCCCCGGCAACCATGGACAGCTATTACCGGGCAGAAGTCAATCATGACCTGTACGGTGCAGGTACATAAGCATTGCCATTTGAAGTAGACACAAGGAGGTAATCTTGACTGAATTTAGGGTGAATGACGTGGATTTACAGGAGTTCCTGCATTCATTCACAGATGGGGACGGAAAGCTGCCATCGGATTTTGACCAGCTAAAGAGGGAAGGGCATTACCTGATCCATGGGGATGCGGAGAGGGTATTCTGCCTGAAAGAAAAATACATATACCTGAAGGACACCATGGAGAACCTGCTGGCGAAGTCGCTCTGCTATTTCTCCAACATGCCAATATCCTATGCAGTCCATGTGAAGCCATCCGGCAGGGCAGATATAACGGTGCTTGATAATAAAAGACTTTCGATAGAGATAAAGGAAAAGCAGGTAAAAGGGAAATCCATCACTGTCAGATATAAAGACGGAACGGTAGATAAAGGCGCATTGAAAACAGAGAGATACATCAAAGGACCATTCGGGGAGAAAGTTAGCACCATCCAGTATGCCTGTGTAGCAGACAGCCTTTTGCAGATGAGCCGGAAAGTCTATACCCTTACCTATGAAGCAGAGAATGAACGTTCCCTGTCAGCAGCGGTGAGGGAGATCCACAGGAAAAGGGAGCGGAGCCTCCCGGTAAAAATAAAAAGGTCTTTCCGGTCATGGATGGAAGATATAAAACTGCTCCCGGCAATCCGGCGGACAAGATTTTTGATGGGAATGCCGGATGAGATACGCATATCCCGATTCCGGGAAATGATGAAAAAGGAAGGGTACATAAAGATGACGCCGGAGCTGGCGGCACAGGCAAAGAGATTCAGACTGCCCCGTTATTTCCTGCAAAAAGATGGGATGGTCGGCTATGCCCATGAGACCAAGCCGGATAAGAAAGGAATTTTATTCCTAATGAAAAAAGATTGGGTGAAGATGCTGGACACCCTTATGCATGAAAAGCCGGTGCAGTGTTCCAGGGAACTTCTCACTGCCATGAAGATGGAAGCAAGATATGAGGCATCCAATGCAAAAAACCAGAGGGATGCGGTAACATTTTCACTCATAGCAGGCAAGCTGGACTGTTTTCTGGAAGCTATAGAGAACAATAATCTGTCACATCTGTTAAAGGAAAATGCAGTAGAAACGACGCTGCCGGATTTTCTTTCAACAGCAGAAAAAGAGAAACTGGCAGGGATGTACCGTCTGGAAAGAGAACATTCGATAGTGGCTGACAGGAGCGCACATTACCTTGACGCAGCAGGAAGGTAGGTTGGTGGAGAGTGCGGCTCACAGCCGACACCCCCAAATACTTCCGCTTGGCTGTGACCTACCGGGGAGGGTGTGCGGTGTCAAGGATTTTCGGCGGTGACTAAAATACTTGACACCGCACGCACTCCCCGGTACACTCGCCGGCAGCGGAGTATTTGAGGGAGAGAGAAAAAGCGTCAGGGTGGCGTCAAAAATGGAAAATTTAGAATAAGCTGGCGTCAAAAAATGGCATTCTGGCGTAACGGGTGTGGAAATTGACAGCGGAGTGGCGTCACAGAAAAAATGGAGAAATTTCACTGGCGTCAATTTCATACGTTTTGGCGTCATGAAAAAATCAACTGGCGTCAGAAACAACCGCATTGGCGTCATGAAGAAACAAACTGGCGTCAAAATCACAAAAAATGGCGCTATTACCGTAAAAATGGGGGTTCGGGGTACTCCCCGACAAGATTTAGCATTTCGTGCCCACGAAATGCGTATCTTGCGGCGTTCCATGGAACGCCCTCTCCCCGAAAAGGAAGGAGCAGTACATGGCAAGACCAAAAGGCGAAAACACGCTTCGGAAACATTTCAAACTGACAGAAGAAACAGCAAAAATACTGGCAGAACGTTCCCAAGCTGAAAATATGAATGAATCAGAATACATCCGGTATCTGCTCTTAAATCAGTCGGAACACCCAAGAAGCAGGGGATTGGAACTTGAAATAATGCGTTTGCGAAATGAGATAAATAAAATCGGTGTAAATGTGAATCAGATAGTGAAAAATAACAATTCCCATATATATAGCAACAGTGATAAAATAGAATTAAAATCGCAGATGCATAAAGCAGTGGATTTAATGGAGCATATGATTGAAATAATCGGTTGAGAATTAAAATTTCACTACATAAAGAATGGAGCGGATTCAGTGACAGGAATTGTAGAAATAGATGTTCATGGAAAGAATGTGGAAACAGCAGTTAAAGAGATAAAGAAATATCTGGATAATGCAGGCTCAGGAACATACAGAATCCGTATCATCCATGGCTACCATGGCGGCACGAGAATCCGGGATGGCATAGAAGATGAATTTAGCTATGGAAGAGAGCCGAAAGTAAAAAGGGTTACAATGGGAGACAATCCGGGAATTACGGAATTGGTATTGAGGGAGTATTAAAAAGAGCAGTACAAGGAAGGAATTGAGGTCTTGCTGCAGGTAGATTATATTTATGGTTTTGAATTATGATTTGTGAGGACAAGGCTATGAACATAGATAAAGAATTATACCATATGATCTTTAAAAGAAAATCGTTTCATTTGTTTAGAAATATCGGAAACAAGAGCATATCTTCAAATGATATTGAAAGCATCATGGCAGCATATGGAACTTTTATTCCACTATATCCTGATATAAAAACAGCGATCCGGATTGTTCCAGCAAGCGAAACTACCTGCAAACGGGGGCAGCAATTCTGCATATTGCTATATAGCGAGAAGAAAGATAATTATTTGCAGAACATCGGATATTTAGGTGAGCAGTTAGATTTATACCTTGTTTCACAAAATATCGGGACGCTTTGGTTTGGTATTGGAAAAACGGATGAACCGTCATTTGGAGGGCTTGATTTTGTAATTATGATTGCAATGTCAAAAATAGATGATGAGAAAAAATTCCGCAAAGATATGTTTAAGAGCAAACGAAAACTGACGGGCGAAATCTGGTATGGGGAACCTGTTATGGGTATAACTGATATTGTCAGGTTTGCTCCAAGTGCTTGTAATACGCAGCCTTGGATAGTAGAACACAGTGATACCGTTTTAAAGGTTTACAGATATAAAAAACAAGGTAAAAGAGGCATCATGCCCATGGATAAAGTGTCTTTCTATAACCAGATTGACATTGGGATTTTCTTATGTTTCCTTGATTTATGCTTACAGCATAAAGCGATTCCATATGAAGTGGAATTATACACTGACAATGGCTCGGATGAAGAAAAAACATTAAATGCGGTTTATAAACTGCTGTCATAAACTCCAGCTTATCGAAAGGGGCTGAGAAGGGAGAATGGCAATCCTGTTTCAAATATATCTGTCATTAGTGAAGAGAAGAAATTGAAACAAATTCTGTTTAGAAAAGCAAAAAAGTAATAGTAATCTTAATTTTATAGAGAGTGAAATGGTCAAAACAGGGAGGTCATCCAATCGCGATTACGAAAATATCCTGCATCCACCAGACAGGAAAAAGATACATGGCTATGCATCTTGCAAATGCCATTTCCTACATTACGGACGAGGAAAAGACGCAGGATGGCGCATTGGTGGGGAGCCATAACTGCAACACAGATACCGCTTTACAGGAGATGCTTGCGACGAAAAGAAAATTCGGGAAGCCGGATAAGCGGCAGGGCTACCACTTTATCATATCTTTCAAAAAACAGGAAGTAAGACCGGAAACAGCTATGGAGATCACACAGAAGTTTGTGGAGAAGTATTTTGGTGACAACTTCCAATGCCTGTATGCTACCCATGATAATACAGAGCATGTTCACAGCCACATTCTTTTCAACAGTGTATCATGGCGTACCGGAAGGAAGTACCGCTATGAGAAAGGGGATTGGGCAAGGGAGATACAGCCTATTGTCAACGGACTTTGCAAAGAGTATGGGCTTTCCATACAGGATATTGAAATCGGCACAAAAGAAAAAGAGCCTAAAAAATGGGATAAAACAAAACAGGGAATCTTTAAATGGAATCACCAGATCAGCCTTGATGTGGAAGATTCCATTTCTATTGCAGATAATTATGAGAGTTTTCTAAAACTGATGGAGCAGAAGGGATATGGAATACAGCAGAAAAATGGAGAAACTTATTTGAAGCCTATGGGTGTAAAAAGGTTTATCCGTCTGACAGAGATTTCTTCCCATTACACGAAAGAAGCCATAGAAATTCAGATAGGAAAAAGTATTCGGCATGAAGCATCCAGAAGTGAAAACCGCATTCCAAGAATCATAAGGTGCAGGAAGAATTATAAAAGATATATCCCACTGTCACCATACCAGAAGGCTTTCTATGCAAAGATGTACCGCACCGGGCAGCTTAAGCGGAAGCCCTACAGCAAGATGTGGCAGTATAAAGAGGAAGCTGAAAGGTTTGAAAAGTTGCAGTCTCAATATCTGTATCTGCACAGAAACAATATCCGCTCCGCAGAAGAATTAGAAAACCGGAAAAAAGATGTCAGCATCCGTATGGATGCACTGGATGAACAGCGGCACCAGATATACAAAAGGCGGTACCCACACAAACCAGTCCTTGCACTTCTTAATATAATTGAAGAGAATGAAATTCGTGCTTCCTACTATAAAAAGGGAAGCTCTAAAAAGGGAAGCTCTTTTTATGCAGCAAATTATGAGAAGTGGAAGGAAGCGGTAGAAATTCTTATCCAGAAGGGGTATACAGTACATCAGGTTATGGAGATGAAAGAAAGATATCAGAGGGAGCTTGCGGAGGTCGCAAAAGTGAAACGGGAACTGAAAAAAGAAGAAAACCTGATAAATGATATTTTCTTTGAAAAGAGCAGGGTACAGGTGGCAGAGAAAATTATGCCGGGTTTAGAGATAAAAGAAAATGCAACGGAAATTATGCATAAAGGGGGTGATGCGGAAGAAGTAGAACCTATGGAAACAGAAATACCAGCCCATGCAGATACAAAACAATTAGAAAACAAGCCAGCCCAAAGCAAAGAGCAGGGTCAGTGGGTACAGGCAAGATAATAAATAGCAGGAAGGAAACCAGATGGGAAAAAGTTTAAGGGATATGACAAGGCAGGAGCAGGCTGCCTATTTTAAATCCAAGGATTATTGCGGAGAACAGCTTAAAGTTGTGATGGATGCAGTCAGCTATGGTATCAGCATAGATTATTTACAGCTTTTTGAAGATACCACCATTCCTGTAGAGACTATGGAAACTATGTTCACTGCCATGAAGGAAGATTACGGGGTAAAAGAGACAGCGTTCTTATCCACTGTCCACAAGGAAGAATCCGGGCGCATCCTTTTGGAAGCATTGAAATCCGGTGTGCCTCTCTCTGAATTGCAGGGAATTTATCAGGAAGGAATGCTCCCAATAGAACTTCGGGAGAAAATACTTCCGCTCATGCAGGGCAGGAAAGCCATACCGGAGAAGATCGGGGAGCGGATGGAATTTCTTACGGAAACAGTACGTGAACTGAAAGAAAGCCTTTCAAGACAGGGCAGTTTCATAGAGGATTTGAAAAAATCCATGGAAGAGAAAACAGAGATTTTTTCAGTACAGGAAAAAGAAGCAGAGAGCATTACGGAGGATATGGATGATGCTTATTATCTGGAACTGGAAGAACAGTTCCGGCAGGCAAGGGAAGATGCGGAGCGGCTTTTAGAGGAGAGGGAAGAAACCAATAGAAAAGTAAGGGAACTGGAAGCAGAAAACAAACACCTGCAGGAACAGCTTTTGCTCCAGCAGTCTTATGTTGCAGGAGTACAGGAACAGAAAAGGGTGCAGGAGAGAATACAGCCGGTTATAAGGAACAGCCAGCAGGAAAAAGCAGATTGTCAGAGGCAGAATAAATCAGCAGAGATGGAAACCGGAAAACAACTGAAACCATTATCTTCATTCCACTTCCCATTTATCCGCAAAAAACCGGGCTTATTGGAGAAGTTAGCCGGGGAACTGGACGCCGGGCAGATTGCGGAGGTACGCCTTGGCATTGAGGACGGTCTTACTGAAAGCCAGCTTGCCCTTCTTGCGGATAAGGCTATGGATGCAGATAAAATGAAAGAACTCCGTATGACCATGAAGATATTGAACGAAAGGGGGCAGGAAACATGACACAGCAGTTGCAGGAATATATCTACGCATCAGAGGATTTCAGGGAGA
>OFGR01001371.1_pt1 | contig 19738 bp, 15 predicted proteins | sample 1521811 | NCBI WGS metagenome assembly OFGR01 (sample SAMEA3504098, study PRJEB24116) | mouse gut metagenome | biome: mouse gut; feature: mouse-associated habitat; material: faeces | place: Denmark | collected 2011
TTCTTCTTCTTCTTCTTCTTCTTCTTCTTCTTCTTCTTCTTCTTCTTCTTCTTCTCCGGCTCCTCGGCAGCGCCCGGGCGGGCATGGCCCATGTTGCGGGGCCGCCGCTTCTCGCCGGCATTCGGGAGAACGCAAAAAGGGCCGCCCGGTAAAAGGCGGCCCGATGGCGCAGCGTCGGCCTGCACACGCTTAGTTACGGTGCGGGCGGCGTTTCTCGCGGCAGCAGGGACAGCCTGCGGCGTGGAACAGGCCCTTTTCTTCGGCCTTCGCCAGCAGGTAAACCACGGCGACGAGGAAGACGAGCGTCAGCAGCGCGGACATGTTCAGATGCCCAGATTGTTATAGCCGCAGTCCACGAACATGATTTCGCCCGTCACGGCCGAGGCGAGATCGGAGGCCAGAAAAACCGCGGCCTTGCCCACGTCCTCGGTGGTGACGTTGCGGCGCAGGGGCGCGTGTTCCTCGATATGGCTGAAGATTTTCTTGAAATCGGAAATGCCCGAGGAAGCCAGCGTCTTGATGGGACCGGCGCTGATGGCGTTGATGCGCACGTCCTTCGCGCCGAGATCGACGGAAAGGTAGCGCACCGAGGCTTCAAGCGCGGCCTTGGCAACGCCCATCACGTTGTAGTTGGTGATGATCTTCTGAGCGCCGTAATAGGTCATGGTCAGGACGGACGCGCCGGGATTGAGCAGGGGCTCGAAAGCCGAACAGAGCGCCGTGAGGGAGTAGGAAGAGATATTCAGCGCGGTGGCGAAACCGTCGCGTGAAGTATCGATGAACCTGTGGGCGAGGTCCTCCTTGTGGGCGAAGGCGACGGAGTGCACCAGCACGTCCACGCTTCCCCAGCGTTCCTTCACCAGTTCGACCGCCGCGGCGATCTGTTCGTCGCTGGTGACATCGCAGGGGAACGTGAAGTCGCCGCCAAGCTCGGCGGAAATGGGCTCCACGCGTTTCTGGATGGCTTCGCCGGCGTAGCTGAAGGCAAGCTGGGCGCCGTGCTGCTTGAAGGCCGAAGCGATGCCGTAGGCGATGCTCTTATTGTTGGCGACTCCGAAGATGAGGCATTTCTTGTTCTGCAACAGCATGATTTCCTCGTAGTTGGTACGTGATGCGAAGGTCCGCCCGGCGCGGGGCCGGCCCCGGAAGGGCGGACGGACGTCTCTTTCCTGCCCGGCGCGGGACGGCTTTCGCAACGCCGCCGCGCCTCGGATGCTTTCCCACGCCGCGCTAGAGTGCGAGTTCGGAATCCGTCAGGATGCGGTAGGCGTCAAGATATTTCTTCTGTGTGGCTTCCACAATTTCCTTGGGCAGGGCGGGCGGCGGCGGGGTCTTGTCCCACGGCTGCTGGGACAGCCAGTCGCGCAGGTACTGCTTGTCGAAGCTCGGCTGGCTCTTGCCGGGCGCGTAGCCTTCCGCGGGCCAGAAGCGGGAGGAGTCCGGGGTCAGCACTTCGTCGATGAGGGTCAGTTCGCCGTCGACCATACCGAATTCAAACTTGGTGTCCGCGATGATGATCCCGCGGGCTTCGGCCCAGGCGCGGGCTTCCTTGAAGATGGTCAGGGCAAGGTTTTCCACCTGCGCGGCGACGTCGGCCCCGAGCATTTCCGCGGCGCGGGCCGGGGAGATGTTCTCGTCGTGTTCGCCGAGCTCCGCCTTGGTGGAGGGGGTGAACAGGGGCTGTTCAAGGCGCGCGGACTCCAGCAGGCCCTCGGGCAGCTTGTAGCCGCAGACCGAGCCCGTGGCCTTGTAATCCTTCCAGCCGGAGCCGGTGATGTAGCCGCGCACGATGCACTCGACCGGCAGGGGCTTGGCCTTCTTTACGAGCACGGAACGGCCCTCAAGTTCGTCGCGGTAGGGCGCGAGGGCGGCGGGGAACTTGTCCACGTCGCTTTCGATGAGGTGGTTCTTCACGAGATGGGCGAACTTGTTCATCCAGAACAGGGTGATCTGATTGAGGATCACGCCCTTGTAGGGGACGGGCTGGCTCATGATGACGTCAAAGGCGGACATGCGGTCCGTGGTGACGATAAGCAGGGTGGCGTCGTCGATATCGTAGATATCGCGGACTTTGCCCCGGTTGAGGAGGGGAAATTCCTTGATGTCGGTCTTGGTCGTGACTTTCATGGTGCTTCCTCTAGGCTGTATCGCAGGTTGAACGTTGAGGAACATTATTGTTTGCGGCATTCCATGGAACGCGCGTGGGCTTCGAGCCGCTCCATGCGGGCGAGTCGGGCCACGGCGTCGGCGCTGGCGGCGGCGAAAGCGCGGCTGGCCGCGATGACGCTGGTGCGCTTGCAGAAGGTCTGCACGGACAGGGCCGAGGAAAAGCGGGCGGTGCCGAGCGTGGGCAGGACGTGGTTGGGTCCTGCGAAGTAGTCCCCGAGGGGCTCCGGCGAATAGGGGCCGAGGAAGGCCGCGCCCGCGTGCCGGATGCGGGGCAGCAGCGCCCACGGGTCGGCGGTGAGCACTTCGAGATGCTCGGGGGCCACGCGGTTGGCGAGGGCGACGGCGGCGTCCATGTCCGGGGTCAGGACGACGGCGCTCCAGTCCGCGAGGGACTTGCGCACGATGTCGGCGCGGGGCAGGGCGGCGGACTGGCGGTCCAGCTCGTCGAGCACGGCGCGGGCAAGGGCTTCGTCGTCGGTGAGGCAGATGGCCGAGGCCAGCGCATCGTGTTCGGCCTGCGAGAGCATGTCGGCGGCGATCCACGCGGGATTGGCCGAGGCGTCAGCGAGGATGAGCACCTCACTGGGCCCAGCGATCATATCGATGGCTACCTGACCCTGCACCAGCCGCTTGGCGGTGGTCACCCAGATGTTGCCGGGCCCGGCGATGACGTCCACGGGCGAGACGCTTTCCGTACCGTAGGCGAGGGCCCCGATGGCCCATGCCCCGCCCATGCGGTAGATTTCCCGGATGCCGAGCAGGTGCGCGGCGGCGAGGATATGGGGATTGAGCGTCCCGTCCGCGCGCGGCGGCGTGACCACGGCGATTTCGGAGACGCCCGCCACCTGTGCGGGGATGGCGGTCATGAGCAGGCTGGAGATGAGCGGCGTGTCGCCCCCGCGCCCGCCAGGAACGTAGAGCCCGGCCCTGTCCACGGGGCTGATTTTCTGGCCGAGGATTGTCCCGTCGTCGCGGGTGAGGAACCACGAGCGGTCCTTTTGCGCCTCATGGAAGGCCCGGATGTTGTCCGCGGCCTGCCGGATGCAGTCGAGGCTTTCGGAAGGCAGGCTTTCGGCGGCCTGTTCCGGCGCTTCCGGGGAAACGCGCAGGGGCGGCTGCATGGCCGGGCAGTCGAAGCGCCGCACGTAGCCGAGCACGGCGGCGTCGCCGTCCTTGCGCACGGCGTCGAGCATGGCGCGCACATCCGCCTCCACGCTCTGATCGGGATTGCCGCGATCCGCGAGCATCTGCAGCAGCTCCGGCCACAGCGCCTCGGAAGTCAGCGACAGGAAACGACAAGTCATGAGGGCTCCTTATACCCCGCCTTTGGGAAGCCCCGGGACAGGGGCCAACCCGGGGAAGGCCGGGAAGAAACGTGTTGGGAACAGGTGAGTCTAGAGCATGAGCGGCCGAAAGTCGAGTATTCAGACGATGGCGGGACCGGAAAGGTCGTCTGCGAACGGCTGACGGCGGACGCGGAGTCTTGAAGAGGCGTATGGGGCCGGAAAGAGACGCGCGGCCTCGGCTCTTTGTTTCCGGCTCTTTACGCAGAGCCGGAAACAGGGTATCGCCTTGCTCATGAAGAGAGCGTTTACCATCCTTGGCATCACCATCGGCGTGCTGACGGCCCTCGGCGTCGCAGCCGTGGCAGGCTTGTATTTTTGGGCCGTCCGGGATTTGCCCGGCTTTACCCGGATAGCGGACTACCGCCCGGCGCTCACCACCACCGTGCTGGCGCGGGACGGGAGCGTCATCGGCTATTTTTATCGCGAAAACCGCTTCCTCATCTCGCTGGACGAGATGCCCAAAACCCTCCCGCAGGCCTTCCTTGCGGCGGAGGACGCGGAATTTTACGAGCACGAGGGCGTGAACCCCGTAGCCATTTTCCGCGCCTTTCTGATCAATCTGCGCTCGGGGACACACCGGCAGGGCGGCAGCACCATCACCCAGCAGGTCATCAAACGGCTGCTGCTTACGCCGGAACGGACCTACGAGCGCAAGATCAAGGAAGCCATCCTCGCCTACCGGCTGGAGCGGTATCTCTCGAAAGACGAAATCCTGACCATCTACCTGAACCAGACCTTCCTTGGCTCCAACGCCTACGGGGTAGAAGCGGCGGCGCGCACCTATTTCGGCAAGCGCGCCAAGGATTTGACGGTGGCCGAATGCGCCGTCATTGCCGGGCTTCCGAAAGCGCCCTCGCAGGATAATCCCTACCACAATCCCGAGGCGGCCATAACGCGGCAGCATTACGTGCTGCGCCGCCTGCGTGAGCTGAACTGGATTACGGAAGCGCAGTACGACGAGGCCATGCGCCAGCCGCTCGTCTTCAAGTCCATGTCCGACGGCATGGGGCGGCAGGGCGCGTGGTATCTGGAGGAAGTGCGCCGCCAGCTTATCGATCTCTTCAGCGAGGAGAACGCGAAACAGTTGGGCATGGACCTGCCCGTCTACGGGGAAGAGGCCGTCTATCAGATGGGCTTCACCGTGCAGACGGCGATGGAACCGTCTGCGCAGCGGGCTGCGGATGCGGCCCTGCGCGAAGGGCTGGAGGCGTTCACCCGGCGTCAGGGGTGGCCCGGCCCGGTGGAAAAGATTCCTGCCGCCAAACTGAAGGAACGGCTTGAAAAATCGAGTTTTGCACCGGCCATGCTCGCCAACGGCGAACGCATCCGGGGCATCGTCACCCTCTATGAGGACAAGGGCGCAACCGTCAGCCTCGGCAAATACACGGGCTTCATCGACAAGGCCCATCTCGCGTGGGCCCGCAAGTCGATCCGCGGCAAGCAGAAGTTTCTGGAGCCGGGCGACGTGGTCTGGGTTTCCGCTCTGGGGCCCGATCCCAAAACGCCTTTCAAGCCCGAGGAGGCCGCTCCTGACAAGCTTATCCCCCTCACGCTGGAAAGCGTGCCCGAGGTGCAGGGCGCTCTCGTTTCCATAGAGCCGGAAAACGGGGACGTGGTGGCGATGGTGGGCGGCTACAACTTCCGGGAAAGCCAGTTTAACCGGGCGACGCAGGCTCACCGTCAGCCGGGATCGTCATTCAAATCCATCGTCTATTCGGCGGCGCTCGACAACGGCTTCACTCCCGCCTCCGTCCTGCTGGACGCGCCCGTCGTGCAGTTCCTCGAAAGCGGCGACGTGTGGCGTCCCAACAACTACGAGAAGAATTTCAAGGGGCCGCTTTTGCTGCGCACGGCGCTCGCGTTGTCGCGCAACCTGTGCACCATCCGCGTAGTGCAGCAAATGGGCGTCCAGAAGGTCATCGAGCGGGCCAAGGATTTGGAACTGGAGCCGCATTTCCCCGAAGTGCTTTCCGTGAGCCTCGGCGCGGTGGCGGTGACGCCTTTGAACATGACGCAGGCCTACACCGCCTTCGCCAACGGCGGCATGGTCAGCAAGGCGCGCTTCATCCTTTCCGTCAAGAACTTCTGGGGTGAGCCCGTCTACGAGACGCAGCCCGACTTGCGCGACGCCATCACGCCGCAGAATGCCTACCTCATGTCCTATCTCCTGAAAGAGGCGGTCAACGCGGGCACGGCGACCAAGGCCAAGGTGCTCGGTCGTCCCGTGGCGGGCAAGACCGGCACCAGCAACGACTGGAAAGACGCGTGGTTTATCGGCTTTACGCCGCATCTGGTCACGGGGCTTTACGTCGGCTACGACCAGCCGCGCACGATGGGCCGCAGCGGATCGGGCAGCAGCCTTGCCCTGCCCATCTTCGTGGAGTACGCCAAGACAGCTCTGAACGCCTACCCACCGGACGACTTTGACGTGCCGGACGGGATCACCTTCGCCAACGTGGACCCGTCCAGCGGTCACCTCGTGAGCGGTGGCGGTTTGCGCCTGCCCTTCTATACGGGTACCGAACCGGGGTCGAGCACGTCCGAGGAGGCGATCTCCGGGGTCAACACGCGCGGCGAGGACTTGCTGAAGCAGATGTTCTAAGCCCTTCCTGAAAGGGCTGCCTGTGAAAAGCCGTTTTTGCACAGCGCAAGGCACGGAAAAGGACGGCAAGGCGTATGTGGACCCGGGGTGTCTCTCCCGGGCCGCACAGCCAATAGAAAGGCGGCTGGACGGTAGACTGGGAAGGGGCAAGGCCCTCCGCAAGGTCGTTTTCCGATGGGAGTCCGGGGAAACCCCCGGCTCCCGTCGTTTTGGGAGCGGCGCTCATCTTCGCCCGCTCGCAGAGGAAGGCTATGGAAAAGATGATCTATGTGGCCCTGATGCTCGGCGCGGGGCTTCTTTTCGGCCTCCAGTCCCCCATCAACGCACTCCTCAGCCGCAGCGTCGGGACGGTGGAAGGCAGTTTCCTCTCTTTTCTGGGCGGGACGCTGGCCCTTGGCGTGCTGGTCCTTGTGGCGGGCAAGGGCAACCTTGCGGGGGTGGCCTCCGTCCCCTTCTGGCAGCTTGCCGGTGGCCTGCTCGGGGCCCTCGTCGTACTCAACACCATCCTCTGTGTCCCGCACATCGGCGTGTTGCCGACCCTGATGGCCATGATCCTCGGCAACCTGATCATGGGCTGCGTCATCGACCACTTCGGCTGGTTCGGTATTCCCGTAACGGCCTTTACGTGGCGGCGTTTCCTCGGCGTGTTTCTCGTCCTCCTCGGTCTTCTGATTGCCTTCAGGCGCTGACGCCTGACGAACTCATCCAGCCCCGGAAGAGGGAAACGCACGCCCTTTCCATCCGTGGTGGGGAGATCGGCATGGCCTCCGTACTCTTGAGGGCCGGATAGCCCCGGCAGGCCCTTGATTGGGGTTGTCCTGAGGGTCTGGCCCGTGCAGGACGTGTCCGCCGCGCGAGAAGGGGGGCCTCACCGCCCGGCGAGCAGGACGTCCCCGTCGGAGGATGGGCCTGCACAGGACGGCAGCGCAAGAGGTCCGCGAGGCGATGCCGGATTGACGGCCTGCTCGTGGCCGCGTTTCCTTTCCATTAAAGGGCAGCCTTGAAACATGGCCTCCCCGCGCGGCGGCTTCCGCGCTCAGGCCCCAGCCCGGGGCCCTATGTTCCGCTTCTTCGGGCAAGGTCCTGTTTCCTTGGAGAAGGAGTATGCCCCGCAGGGGGCTTTCCAGCGCGGGGCGGCCATGCCTGCGCGTAGAAAAAGCGGAGGGAATGCGTCCTCTCTCCGCGCGGGGCGGCCCTTGTGATGAGCAGACGGCCATCCCGGTAAGGATTCTTCCCCCTCCGCGCGGGGCGGTCCCAGAAAAGACGTCTGGAAATCCAGATGGGTCTTTTTCCCTTCTACGGGAGCCCCGGAGCACCGTAAAAAAGCCGCCCGGAGTTGAACCGGGCGGCTTTCGTGCGTGGCGCAAGCGCCGCGCTTATCTCTGCTTGTCGTGACGGATGCCTTCGTCCGACACCTTGCGGGCGAAGACGTAATAGACCCATGCCTGATACGCGATGACGATGGGTACGCAGACCAGCGTGACGCCGAGCATGATCTTGAGGGTCAGCGGGCTGGAGGCGCCGTTGAACGCCGTGACGCTGTAGGCCGGATCGATGCTGGAGATGATCAGGCCGGGGTACATGCCGAGGACGCCGAAGAAGGTCAGGGCGAAGATAAAGCCCGCACTGCAGAACCACGCGCCGAGGAGGTTGTTCCCGGCCATCATGACCCGCACCGTCAGGAGCAGGAAGACGGCGGAAAGCGGGAAGATGAGCAGGGTGGGGTGTTCCCCGTAATTGGCGTACAGGTCCGTGTAGAAAGCGGTCATGGCGAGGAAGGCCAGCGACATGGCCACCACGAGAGGCCAGAGCACGTGGGCGGCGATGACGGCGCGCATGTGCATTTCATCCGTGGTCTTCAGGGCAAGCCAGATGGCCCCGTGCATACAGAAGATGAGCACGAAGAAGATGCCGCCCGCGAGCCCATAGGGGTTCAGCAGCTTCAGGATGTTGCCGTGGTAGACACCGTCGCCGTCCACGGGGATGCCCATGAAGAGGTTGGCGAAGGCCACGCCGAGGAGCAGGGCGGGCAGGAAGTTGCCGAGGAACTGCCACACGTCCCAGAACTTCCGCCAGCCGGGGCAGTCCTTCTTGTTGCGGAACTCAAAGGAGGCAGCCCGGAAAATAAGGGCGAAGAGCAGGATGAGGAGCGGCGCGTACAGCGCGCTGAACATCACGGCATACGCCTTCGGGAAGGCGGCGAAGGTCACGCCGCCCGCGGTGATCAGCCACACTTCGTTGCCGTCCCAGTAGGGACCGGCGGCGTTGTAGATGGCGACCTTGTCGTCGTTGTTTTTGGCGAGAAAGGGCAGGAGCGTCCCCATGCCAAAATCAAAGCCGTCCAGGATAAAGTAGACCGCCCAGAGCAGCCCCCACAGTACGAACCAGATGGTTTCAAGCATGACGGTAATCCTCTCAGTATGGTGTGGACAAGGGGGCTAGGCCTGTGCTTCCGGGCCCTTCTTGGCGTACTTGCTGAGCAAATAGATGTCCAGAACGCCGAGGAAGGTGTAGACGGCGATGAACGCCGCGAGCGAGAGCCACACCGAGGACGCGGGCACCGGCGACACGGCGTCGGACGTACGCATGAGCCTGTAGACGATCCACGGCTGGCGGCCTATTTCCGCCACAGTCCAGCCCGCCATGATCCCGAGATAGGGCAGGGGAATGACGTAGAGCAGCGCCTTGAGCACACGCGGATGGTCTTCGAGGTCCTTCCTGTACCACCACGCGGCGAGGGCGAGCAGAATGAAGATGCCCGCCGTGGCCACCATGAAGCGGAAGGAGAGGAAGGTGGGCAGGACCGGAGGAATCTCGTCGGCGGGGAAGGCGTCAAGGCCCTTCACTTCCGCGCTCGCGGAGTTGAAGGCGAGGATGCTCAACATACCGGGGATAGGCAGGGCTTCGATGGCGTTTTTGTGCTGGGCTTCGTCAGGCCACGTCAGCAGATACATGGGGACGTCCGTGCCGGTCTTCCAATGGCTTTCCATGGCCGCGAGCTTTTCGGGCTGGATTTCGGCCACGACCTGCGCGTGGTGATGCCCCTGAATGGCGAGCAGGAGGGAGAGCGCCAGCGTGAAGGGGATGGCAATCCGCACCGTGCGCTTGAAAAGATCGACGTCGTTGCGGCGCAAGAGGTGCCACGCGGAAACGCCGAGCACGAAAAAGCCGCCCAGCATCCAGGAGGCGAAAATCGTATGCAGGTACTGGCTCCACGCAAAGGGATTCGTGATGACCTCAAAGAAGCTCGAAAGTTCGGCCCGGCCATTGCGCAGGACGTAGCCGACGGGGTTCTGCATCCAGCCGTTGGCGAAGATGATCCACAACGCCGAGAGGTTGGAGGCAATAGCGACCAGCCAGATGGCCAGCAGGTGGACCTTCTTGCTCACATGGTTCCAGCCGAAGACCCAGACCGCCAGAAAGACCGATTCGAGGAAGAAGGCGGCGGTGGCTTCAATGGCGAGGAGCGAGCCGAAAATGTCGCCCACGTATTCCGAATAGCGCGACCAGTTGGTGCCGAACTGGAATTCGAGCGTGATCCCGGTCACGACGCCCAGCGTGAAGTTGATGACGAAAAGCTTTCCCCAGAACTTCACCATCCTTTTGTACACTTCCTCGCCCGTACGCACGTAAAGCGTCTCCATGACGGCGAGCAGGACCACCAGCCCGAGGGTCAGCGGGACGAAGATGAAGTGGAAAAAGACGGTCACGGCAAATTGCAGCCGTGACAGCATAACGACATCCATACGATTCCCCCATTGTTTGAAATGCCGGCACGCAGCCGTGCCGGGACATGGGCGGAGCCCGCCTCAGTCCGGGCTCCGCATGAAAAGGCTGACGCCGCGCCGCCAAGACGATCCCGCGCGGCGGCCTCCATCCTTCAGGAGAGGGCTTCCCCTCAGCACTTGGCCTTGAGCGCCTGCGCCACGGCCTTGCCGAGGGCGACGCACTGGGTAAGCCCCTCATGTTTGGGCACGAAAAGAATCTTCAGGGGATCGGCGGGCAGTTCCATGTTCATGGAGGCCAGCCAGTCCTGAATGATTTTGGCGGATTCGCCGGACCAGCCGTAGGAACCGAAGGCGGCGGCCACGCGGTTCTGGGGACGCAGACCCTTCATGTAGGTCAGCACATCAGCGATGCCGGGCAGCACGTTGTTGTTGTGCGTGGCCGAGCCCACGATGACCGCGCCGCAGTCGGCCAGTTCGGTCATGACGTCGCTGTGGTGGTTTTTCTGGATGTCGATGATGCGCACGGGAACGCCTTCGTCCTCAAGCCCGCTGGCGATGGCCGAAGCCATGATGCCCGTCGAGCCCCACATGGAGTCGTAGACGATGACGGCGCGCTGCTGCGGCTTCTGCTCGGCCAGAGCGCGGTATCTGTTCAGGATGTGGGCGCAGGCTTCCTTGCCGCGCCAGATGAGGCCGTGGTCGGGGGCGATCATCTCGATGTCGAGATTGAGGCTGCCCACGAGGTCCAGCGTCTTCAACACCTGCGGCGAGAACGGCAGGACGATGTTGTAATAGTATTCCTTGACCGCGCGCTCGATCACGTCGGGATCGTATTCATCGGAGAAACGTTCGGAGGAGGCGATGTTCTGGCCGAAGGCGTCGTTGCTGATGAGGAGCTTTTCTTCGGGGATGTAGGAAACCATGCTGTCCGGCCAGTGGAGCATCCGGGTTTCCACGAAATGGATATTGCGCTTGCCGATGTTGACCACCTCGCCCGTCTTGACCACTTCGATGGGCCAACCGGTGGTGTCGAACTGGGCTTCCATGAAGCGCTTGCCCACGGGCGAGGTGATGATTTTTTCGGGACGGCAGCGTTCGACGAGCTGGCAGAGCGCGCCCGCATGATCCTTTTCCGTATGGTTGACGACGATGTAATCGACCTTTTCGAGGGGAAGGAGCTTGGCCAGACGGCAGAACATGGTGCCCGCATAGTCGTTGTCCACCGTATCGAAGACGACGTTCTTCTCGTCACGGATCAGATAGCTGTTGTAGGTGGTGCCGCGCGGGGAACGGCTGTAGCCGTGGAAATTGCGCTTGTTGTAGTCGACGGCCCCGATCCAGAAAACATCTTTTGCCAATTCAACGGGTTTCATGATGACAAAATCCTTTGATCAGACGAATGAAAGTGGAATCAAAAAGCAGGGGTGCGACGAAAACCCGCCACACCCCTCTCTCTGCGTACAGACGGGACGGAGCTTAGGCCGGATGGAAGTCCGACTTGGAGGCTCCGCAGACGGGGCAAACCCAGTCTTCGGGAAGATCGGCAAAGGCGGTGCCGGGAGCAATGCCGCTGTCGGGATCGCCAGCGGCGGGATCGTATTCGTAACCGCAAACATCGCAAACGTATTTCTGCATAACCTGATTCTCCTGCCCACCCGGATCGCTATTGCGCCCGGCAGGGGTGGTTTGAGGTTGAACAAAAGGGCTTTGCTTCACCCTTACACACTAAAAAAAACACTTTTGTCAAGACGCGTTCAAGCGCCTAGGCTCTCCACAAACCATGCAGATTACAGTATTCGCGCGTAGAAACGACCTGATCCGCAGGGATGCAGAATTCCGCTTCCGGGGCGTCGCCGGGCTTGAGGTATTTCTTATAGCGCTTGCCGTCCGCGGTGGCGATTTCGATCCATTCGATCCAATGGGTTTCTTCCATCGGATGCGGCACCGAACCCACCTTTACGCGGCAGCCGGAGCCTGCGGCCTCAAGGACGGGCACGTGTTTTTCCTTGGCGGCGTCCACGGAGCTTTCCACCATCTGTTTCATGGGCTTGCCGCAACAGGCCAGAGGGCCGTCGCCGGCGTGAAGCACTTCAACGATATTGCCGCAAAGTTCGCACTTATAGACTTCAAACTGCTTAGCCATGAGAACCTTCCTTATGAATCGACGGTTAGCTGATGAAGGACCCTGTCGCCTTGGAAGTACACTGGCGGCGAACGTTTGACAATGAGTAATGCGCCGCCTCTCCCTCTAAGGGAGAATTCGGCCGGGAATCCTTCTCAGCTTCAGAACGGAATCAATAATAATTCTTTTTATAAGTAGTGTCCACTAAAAAATAGAGGCTCCCCGGTAGGGGCATCGGCAGTGCCACCGGAGTTTTTCCGAGAAAAAGGCCGTCCATAAGAGAAGCCGCCCTTCCGCGCGCAGCCGCCAGTGGAGCCCTCCGGCTCGGCGTCAATGATGGGATGCAACCCTTCCGCGCGCGGCGGCAAGTCAGGGAAGTTCCGGCTCGGGAACTCCATGCAAGCCTTTTGCACGCGGCCCCGATAACGCCCGTTTTACCACAGCGCACAAGGGGAAGGTGGAAGGCGCCGCAGCGCCCCTGCACGAGTTTTTCCTGCCGGGGAAGGAGAAAAAGGGGGCTTTGCGGCGGGCGCTTCAGGGAGGGCCTAGGGAAGAGGGCGGCCCGCGGCGCGGAGCCGGGCACGGCGGCAGACCATGTGCAGCCGCACGGCAAGCCAGTTGAGGGCCAGCGCCGGGCTGACCATGTAGTCGAGGGATTCCTGGCACTGGGCGAGGAGATCGTTGACGTGGAGGTGCCCGGCGGCGGGAAGAGGGGTCAAAAGCGGGCCGAGGGGTCCGCCGTCGCGCCCGGCAAGGACGGCGGCCTGCGCCTTCTGGATGCACACGACGATCCGTCGTGCGAGGGGGGCGTCCACCGCGCCTTTGGCCGAGGTGCGGTCAAACCAGCCCCGCCCGGAGGCGAGGAAATCGGCCAGCGCTTCTTCCCAGGGCCGCAGATCGGTGGGGCTGGGGGAGGAGGCTTCGGGCCATGCCAGCGTGACGACCCAACCCCGCGAGACAAGGGTGGGGAGGAGCCGTTCGCGCTGCGGGGCGAGGAGCAGGAAGCAGACGCCGGGACGCGGCTCCTCCAGCGATTTCAGGAGGGCGTTGGCGGCTTCCACGCCGAGCGACTGGGCCTCAGCAAGGATGACCACACGTTTGCCCTCCCCGCGCGGGGCTTCTCCGAGGATGGTGCGCAGTTCGCGGACGGTTTCGATTTTGATTGAACCTTCCCGCCCGTCCAACAGGTAGAGATCATGGAAGAGCCCGGCCCCGATCTGGAGGCAGGAGGGACAGCACAGGCAGGGCGAAGGGTTTTCCGGGCAGTTGAGGCGCGCCGCGTGCCAGAGGGCCACGCTGAAACGCTCTTCGGCGCTCCCCCCTTCGAGGATGAGCACCTGCGGCGGATCGGCGGCCAGTTTGTCGAGCGCGGCGCGCACGCGGCTCTGACGTTCGTCGAGTGCGGGTGAAAAGGCGGCCTGCGCCTCTTCGCGGGTAGGGAGCCGATCTTCTTGCTCGGTACGGGGAGTCCTTGCGGCCACGGTGCGTCCTTTATGCGGTCGGGAGGGCCGTCAACGGCGCCGGCGCCTTACCCCGTAGCGGGCGTTGCCGTTGGAAAAACCCGCGCAACGCTTGTTGAGTGTCATGATATAGCTTTCGTAGCTGTCCAGATAAAAGGACAGGGCACGGGCGAAGTTGCGCCCGAGCAGGCCGTCCACGAAAAGCTGGCTCACCTCGCGCACGCGGGAGAGCACCCCTTGCGAGCGGGCCACGATCACCCGTTCCTCCCGCGTCATACCCCGCAGGATGGAGGTGAGCGTCTGCTGCGCGCAGGGCTGGTAAAGCCAGAAATACATGAGGTCGAGGGCGTTGATGATGCTCTCCACCTGCAGGGGCCTTGCTTCGCCGGACGTGAGCCGCATCAGTTCCTTGGGCCGGGACAACAGCGAGAGGATGTCGCGGTCCGGGAAGGCCAGTTCCAGCTTGGCGTAACAGTCGAAGAGCCGCTTGAGCTTGGTGTCGTAATCCCAATAGCGCAGGCGGCGGTTGTTGCGCCAGTCCGCCAGCCCCTCGATGAGCGCGGCCACGGTGTCCGAAGCCGTCTTGGAAATGATAGCCGCACCCGGTTCCAGAAGCAACAAGGGATCGGTCTCGGTGAACAGGGGGAGGCTCAGGGCCAGCAGATCGTTGTAGAAGACGGATACCGGGATGGCCAGCAGGCTGCGGAAAAGATTCCCGATAATCGCTTCCTTGGGGAAGCCTCGGTAGATGTTGTGCAGCGAGATGTAGATGCTGTTGGCCCCCGCGATGATGGCGAAGACGAGGAAGGGATGATCCATGACGGTCAGCCCGAGGCCGTCCTCAAGCAGCAGGACGCGGATGAACCATTCCAGCAGCGGCACGGAAAGGCCGGTATAGAGGAGCGAGTCGCAGACCCGTGTCCAGCTTACGTAATCGTTCCAGCGCAGGAGCGAGCGGCTCCACATGCCGCCCCCGCCAAGGATGGCCTGCGGGATGTTGCGCAGGCCCGTGATCAGGAACCACAGAGGCGCACCGAACCACGCCAGCACCCACCAGTCCTGCGTGTAGAGGAAGGTGATCAGCGCCGGGATGAAGCCCGCCAGTACCTTGAGTGTGTTGGACAGCGGGGTATTCAGGCGGGAGAAGCCGAACCAGCGCCGCCGCGGTGCGTTGGCGGGCTGCTCGGGGCACAGGCCGTTGCCTATTTCGCCGCCGATGCCGCCCATCGTGATCACGTTGCCCTCTTGGCCCACAACCGTCACCGACGAGAGGACCCGCCACTCACGGGACTTGCGCAGGCCGAACTTGCTGAAGCCCCACGCCCGGCGCAGGCGCGGCTCGATCCAGCGGCGGAAGGCGGTGGGGCGCTCCTGCTCGACGTAGGTTTCCCGGAACTCCAGCGAGACGGTGACGGGGAGGATGATGGGTCTGAAGCGCTTGCCTTTGGCGATCTGCTTGCGTGCGCCGTGGGGCAGGGTTTCCGGCACGGCCAGCCCCATGCCGTGGCGCAGGCCCGAGTGGCTGGTGGAGTCCGTCCCGATGCGGCTGCGCAGCGGCGCGACGTGGTAGGGGGCCTGAAGGGAAGGGAGGTTGCGCAGGATAATGCGGAACTTGGAACAGCGCTCCTTGTCCTCCTTGTTCGACGACGCCTCCAGCTTGTGGATCACCGTGCGCAGAATCTGCTTGAGGTGGAGGACGCTCCCCTTGTTGATGGCGATTTGCAGATCGTTGATGGCGGTGAGGTGCCGGAGGTTCCCCTCCTGCCATTCCTTGAGGTTGAAAAGCTCAAGATGGGTGATCATGCCCTGACAGTCCCAGAGCAGCTCAAGCACATCCTCGACGTGAAGGTTGGAGAGCTGGAGGGTGATGCGGTAGCCGCTGCGCAGGGAGGAGAGCCAGTCAAGGAGGACGTGGGGGGCGAGGCGCAGGATTTCCGGCATATCCTTGTCGTCGCTGGGCACGTTGGGGGACGGCAGCTCGGGGTTGCGCTCGGGCTTGAGCCACGTTTCCATGATCACTTCGGTGGTGAGCATGTCCATCCGGCGGATGAGCTGGCTGATCTGTTCCTTGCGGTCCGAGGTGGCCGTGAGGGTTTCCTTTTGCAGTTCGCGGACGCGGACGCGCAGGCTGTCGAGGATGACCTGATGCGCGTATTCGGCCAGATGCAGGAAGGAGGTCTGGCCCGCGCCAACGTAGGCCAGAAAGTCGTCCGGATCGAGAAGGGGTACGGGAATTTCCAGTTCCGCCGCCAGAGAGGGGGCCAGCTTCTCGTTCCACAGGCGCAGCGTGTCCATGACGTGGCGCTGCATCCAGAGGGAAGCCTTGCGTCCCTCGTTCATGAGGGCAATCATGGGACGTTCGGCAAGGAAGGACAGGAAGGATTCGGGATCGGAGAAGCCGCGCGGGGCCCAGACGAAACTCACGTAGCGGCCCCGGAACGGCGCGCGGAATTCCAGCCCGATACGGACTTCCACGCCCATGATCTCGGCGGCCTGAAGCAGTTCGCGCGCGGCGGCGGGTTCCACATAGTTGTAATAGATGACCGTCAGGTAGCGGATGCCCTTGATCCAGGCGTCCATGATGAGATGGGTCGGGTTCTTGCGGCCCTTCGTGTTGGCGTCGTGGACATGGTGGTCCAGCGTAAGCTGGTTCCATTCCTCGGGCATTTCGAGCAGATGGTAGGTGTTGAGGAAATGCCGCACCAGCCGGGGGTTGCCGGATGTGACCTTGCGGAAGTCGTGGACGAGCTGGAGCTGGGCAAGCTCGTCCTGTCGGGAACGCACGATTTCCTTCATGATCTGAAGGAGGACGCGGCCCGTGTTGTAGCGGAAGGTCGTGCGCGCGCTGTGCAGCACTTCGTCCTGAAGGATGCGCAGGGCCATGAGCCGGTCCGCCGCACGGCCCTCCTCCAGATTGCCGAGGAGGTTGATGACCGCGTGGGCCATGCGGTACTCGTGCGTCGTCGTCAGTTCGAGGATGCCATGCGGATGCAGGTTGGCGTCAAAGACCTTGTGCTCAAGGTCCTGTGTCGGCCCATGATCAATGGTCTCATTGATCATGCGCAGCAGCTCGCGGTCTTGTTTATCGAAAAAAAGCGTTCCGAACATGGTCACGATCCCGAAAACGAAAAAAATGGGCTAACACGATACAAGGAAAGGATGAAATATCTTTTTTAGTCTAAAAAAGCACAAGGGTCAATGAGCGCCCCATTTCGGAAAAGAACTTTTTTCCGGCCTCTTTTTTTCCGATGCGAATCACTCCGCCGGACGCGGCGCAGGAGAAGGAATCCACCGCACGGACGGGCGAGATGATCAGGCTATGATGGCCTGTACGTTTTCCGTTTTTATCAACTGCGCGGGCGGGCGAGGTGAGCAGGCGCGAGGGCGGGGCGGTTTCGATGCGGAGTCAACCGGGCGGGCGCGAGACGCGAAAGCCCTCAAGCCTCCCGCGCCGTTGAGGTCGAAAGAGGCTTGAGGGCGGGGCGGGATCATGCCCGCGTCGCACTCCAGAAAACGTATGGAGAGCCGGACGCGCCGGGAAAGGCCCGGGCGTCTCGGCACCTAACCGTTATACCAGCCAGATTTACTCACTCTTTTACACCGTTATGCTGTGGATCGGGATACATGGCTCCATTAATACGTTTCGAGGCAACATTCCGAAACAACAGGGAAAAAGTATCTCAGTGCCGATAAGGTCTAGGCCCTTTCCCCGGTCCAGACGTCAAGGAAGGCCTTGGCGCTCTTCCCCGCGTCGAGGTGTTTCAGCAGGGCACTCCCGAAGACGGCGGCGTCGGGCCGGATGTCGGCGGGGATGGCCTCAAGCTGCTCGGGGCGTTGCAGGCCGAAGCCGAGGGCCAGCGGCAGAGAGAAGGCTTCCTTGGCCCGGCGCAGCGTGTCTTCTACCTGCGGAGGAAGTCCCGTGCGCGCGCCGGTGGTCCCGAGCACGGACACCACGTAGACGTAGCCATCGGAAACCGCAGCGTATTCCTTCATGCGTTCCAGCGTGGTGTTCTGCCCCACCAGAGCGATGAGGTCCATGCCGTGGGCTTTCAGGGTTGCGCGCATGGGGCCGCTTTCGTCCAGCGGCAGATCGGGCACGATGCAGCCGGAGACGCCGCAGGCGGCGGCATCGGCGGCGAAGCGCTCCAGCCCGTACTGGAGGAAGGGATTCAGGTAGCCCATGAGTACGAGGCCCGCCTTGAAGCGTCCGGCGCGTTCGAGCAGCCCGTCCATGATCCAGTGCAGCGTGATGCCCTGTTCCAGCGCGCGGCGCGAGGCGTCCTCGACCACGGGGCCGTCCGCGACGGGATCGGAGAAGGGGACGCCGATTTCGATGACGTCCGCACCGTTGGCGTCCAGTTCCTCGATGATGCCCCAGAAACGATCCGGCGTGGGGAATCCGGCGGTGACGAAGGGAATGAGCGCCGTGCGTCCGGCGGCGTGCGCGTCCCGTATATTTTGTTTCAGCAGCGACATGATGTTCTCCTCATAGGTCTTCGGCGGGAGGCTTGCGTCCGCCTTGCGCAGGCGGGCGTTGCGGCCTTTGCAACCCGCTCGCGGCCCCGGCGAAACGCGGGAGGAGCGGGGTATGTCCTTAATATATCCTTAAAAAGGGGGCGGACTCTGCGGCGTCCTTTCCCAAAAGGTGAGGCGCCGGGGAATCCCGCGTTCCCGTCCTCAAAACGTGAGGTATTTCTCCACGATGTCCATATCCTTGTCGCCGCGCCCGGAGAGGTTGACGACGACGTTTCCGCCCTGCGGCAGCTCGTCTGGATGTTCCAGCACCCACGCCAGCGCGTGCGAGGATTCCAGCGCGGGGAGGATGCCCTCCGTATGGCACAGAGTCTGGAAGGCGTTGAGGGCCTCGGCGTCGTTGGCGAGCCCGTAACGGACGCGCCCCGTGGCGTGCAGGTAGGCGTGCTCCGGCCCGACGCCGGGGTAGTCCAGCCCGGCGGAGACGGAATGCGAGGGTTCGATCTGGCCGTCGCCGGTCTGGAGCAGCATGGTGTATTGCCCGTGCAGGACGCCGGGCGTGCCGAGGTTGAGCGGGGCGGAATTGTAGCAGCCGGGTTCCCCGGTCCCCGCCGCCTCCACGCCGACGATGCGCACGGAAGCGTCCTCCACGAAGGGATGGAACATGCCGATGGCGTTGGAGCCGCCGCCCACCGCCGCGACCACCACGTCAGGCAGTTTGCCCGTCTTTTCGAGCATCTGGGCGCGGGTTTCGCGGCCGATGACGCTTTGCAGGTCGCGCACCAGCGTGGGGAAGGGATGCGGGCCCGCCGCCGTGCCGAAGCAGTAGTGCGTGGTTTCCTGTGCGGCGATCCAGTAGCGCAGGGCCTCGTTGATGGCGTCCTTGAGCGTGCGGGTGCCGCTTTGCACGGGGCGGACTTCCGCGCCGAGGAGTTTCATGCGCCGCACGTTGGAGGACTGGCGGTCCACGTCCTCCGCGCCCATGAAGATGAGGCACTCAAGGCCGAGCCGGGCCGCCGCCGCTGCGGTCGCCACGCCGTGCTGTCCCGCCCCGGTTTCCGCGACCAGCGCCGTTTTGCCCATGTGCTTGGCAAGTAGGGCCTGTCCGAGGGTGTTGTTGACCTTGTGCGCGCCGGTGTGCAGCAAATCCTCGCGTTTCAGCCACAGCGAAAAGCCGAGGCGTTCCGAGAGCGTGGGGCAATAGGTCAGGGGCGTCTCGCGTCCGGCGAAGTTGCGCAGCAGATCGTCAAGCTCGTCCCGGAAGACCGGGGAGGGCATGATGGTTTGCATGGCGTCCTCAAGTTCCCGCAGAGGCGGCATGAGCAGTTCGGGCACGAAGCAGCCGCCGAATTCACCAAAATATCCTTTTTTCATGACTATCCTCTCAGAGCCGCAACCGCGGCCCGCATACGTGAGGGGTCTTTGCGTCCGGGTTCGGACTCCAGCCCCGAATTGAAATCCACACCGTCGGGAGCGCAAGCTTCCACGGCCTCGCGCACGTTTTCCGGCGTGAGTCCGCCCGCCAGCAGCCACGGTTTCGGGGCGCGCAGGCCGGACAGCTTCTCTTCCCCGATCCTCCGGCCGCTGCCGCCTCCGCCGAGGCCAGCGTCGAGCAGGAAGGCCCCCACCGTCGGGGCGTGGCGGTTCATGGCCTCTTCCAGCGCCTGACGGTCCGGGTAGCGGTCCGGCCAGAGCACGCGGATGAGGCGTTCCGCGCCCAGCGTCCGCGCAAGGACCTCGGCGCAGGTGATCGACTGATCTCCGTGCAACTGGATGCGGTCCAGCCGGGCGAGGCGGGCGCTTTCCGCGATCAGGCGCATGTCGTCGGTCACGAAGAC
>OFGR01001376.1_pt1 | contig 19685 bp, 15 predicted proteins | sample 1521811 | NCBI WGS metagenome assembly OFGR01 (sample SAMEA3504098, study PRJEB24116) | mouse gut metagenome | biome: mouse gut; feature: mouse-associated habitat; material: faeces | place: Denmark | collected 2011
GTCGTAGAGCGCTTCAAAGAAGCCGGTATCCGGACCTCTGTGTTTGTGAATCCGGATCCGGAAGTGATAAGGATGGCGGCGCGTACCGGGGCCGATAGGGTGGAGCTGTACACCAAACCGTATGCCGATATGTATCCGACAGATCCTGAGGCAGCGGTCGCTCCATATGCTGAAGCTTCGGAAGTGGCCCATAGCTGTGGGCTTGGCGTCAATGCCGGACATGATCTTTCTCTTGAGAACCTGCGGTTTTTCCATTCGCGAGTGCCTTATCTCAACGAGGTGTCGATAGGTCATGCTCTTATCTGCGATGCGTTGTATTATGGTCTTGAGGATACGATACGCCGCTACCGCGAGTGCCTTATATAAAATGATATAAAACAAGATGGTTATGATACAGACTGAAGTTTATGCCGTAGCTGCCGATACGCTGGCCGGCTCTCCTGCCTCAATGCCTGCCGCTCCTGTGGCTGAAATGTCATTGTGGCAGCTTTGCCTTGAAGGGGGCTGGATAATGATCCCCCTTGCGCTGCTGCTTATTCTGAGTATATATGTGTTTATAGAGCGGGCATTGGTTATAGGCAAAGCCGCTAAGGTTGATGCCTATTTTATGGAACGCATCAGGGATTATATACACGACGGTGAGATAGAGAGCGCCCTGAAGTTGTGCAAACGCACCCCTACGCCGTATGCCAGACTTATCTCAAAAGGCATATCGCGCATCGGACGCCCGACTGCCGATGTGTTGGTTGCGGTTGAGAATACAGGTACGCTTGAGCTGGCCGCTCTCGGCAAGGGGCTTCCCTGGCTTGCGACAACTGCCGCCGGTGCTCCTATGCTCGGATTCCTCGGCACTGTGGTGGGCATGGTGCAGGCGTTCTACGCTATTGCCAATTCAGGAAATGCGGCGTCGATCGGATCTTTTGCCGGAGGTATCTATACGGCTCTGACAACCACTGTGGCCGGTCTGATCGTAGGTATTGTGGCGATGTTCGGCTACAACTTTCTCGTGGCGAGAATCAATAAGGTCACTAATCTGATGGAGGCCAAGACAATGGAATTCATGGACCTGCTCAACGAGCCGGCTAACTGATCGCACGCACTGCTATGGCTCTTAAACGACAGCAAGACATGCTTGCCACATTCTCGATGGCGTCTATGACCGATGTCATCTTCCTGCTACTCGTATTCTTTCTCGTTACATCGTCGTTTGTCTTCCCCACAGCGGTGGATGTGAATCTGCCGCAGGGATCGCAGCAGACAGCCGTAAAACCGGCCGCGCGTGTCTATATCGATGCGTCATCCCAATTGTTTGTAAGCTCGGGCGACAGTGATCCACAGCCGGTATCGAAGACAAATCTTGCTCCGCTGCTTTCCGAGATGGCTGCACTATATCCCGGCCAGGCTGTAGCTCTATACGCTGATGTTGCTGTCCCTTATGGTGATGTAGTAGCGGTGATCAACTGTGCTGCTGAGCAAGGGATCAAAATGATCCTTGCGACCAAAGCTGCTCCTGATGCGGTGAAGCCAGGAAATTGATTAGGAATAACGACTGACACACACTCTCTCTATGAATAAAGAACGTATCTATTCGCTTGTCGGCACGTTGCTGGTACTGGTTGTTGTGCTTGCAGTGCTTCTTGGGTGCACTCTCAGTTTTCCTCCTGAAGTAGCTTCTCCCTGGGAAAAGGAGCGTCCGGAGGTGGAGTTGCTGCCCGACGAATATTTGACAATGGAACAGATGCTGCTGCCTTACGATCGCGGAGATGACGAGCCGGCATCAGGCGAACCGGTACAAGGTGATGAGGCTGCACCCGGACAAGCGTCAGGCACAGACCTTGAGGACGCCGGAGATCTTGGCGCCACTCTGCCGGAGCAGTCATCGGAGGAAGAGCAGCCTGTGAAGCAGACGCAGGTAAAGAAACCAGATAAGGATGCCGCCGCACGCCGCAACGAAGAACGTGAGCGGAAGGCCTCGCGCAATATAAATACATCAGTCAACAATGCATTCACTCCGCGAAAGGAGAACTCGGCTGGCAACAACACTTCGGCCAAACCTGATCCACTTGGGGGTAATACGAGAGAGGCTGCCGCAGGTGTGACTCCCGGTGCGCGTATCGGCAACGGATGGTCGGTAAGTCATTTCGGATCTGTAGGAGGCGAGCGTAAGCCTCTTGGATCAGTAGTAATAAACGTGGAAGTCGATGCTGATGGAAATGTAGTGGCAGCCACTCCTGCCGGCGGTATGCCACCTGCGGCATCGGATGCCAATGTTGTGGCCGAATGCTTGCGTGCGGCCAAACAGAGCCGGTTCAGCCGCAAACAAACAGCTACAGATGCTCCGGCGCGCACACGGGGTACTCTCACGTGGACATTTAAATAGTATTTCAAGCATCCGTAGATTTACCTATTCTTAGGGATGAGGTTGCATTGGTGTGCGCGTAAGCTGTTATTAATTATACAATTATATTCCTGTGGCGGCAAATTCTTTGCAGATGTTGCAAAAGTGGGATTTTTTTAGTAACTTTGCGCGAATTTAAGACGATATAAATATTTAAACCCCTTTATGTTACATCCTATCAAGAAGACCATCGCACTGCCCGACGGCCGCGAGATTACGATCGAGACCGGCAAGCTGGCAAAGCAAGCCGATGGTGCAGTGGAGCTGCGCATGGGAAATACCATGCTTTTGGCCACTGTAGTGTCCGCCAAGGAGGCGGGCGAAGGCGTAGACTTTATGCCTCTGCAAGTAGAATATAAGGAGAAGTTCTCCTCCGCCGGACGTTTCCCCGGTGGTTTCCTCAAACGCGAAGGCCGCGCCAATGACTATGAAATTCTGACGTCGCGCCTGGTAGACCGTGTGTTACGTCCTCTTTTCCCCGACAACTACCACGCCGACACATTCGTAAATATCACATTGTATTCGGCCGACGGCATTGAGATGCCTGACGCACTTGCCGGTCTGGCAGCTTCAGCAGCCATTGCGGTCAGCGATATACCTTTCAACGGTCCTATTTCAGAGGTTCGTGTGGCACGTATCGACGGCGAATTTGTGATCGACCCGACGTTCGAACAGCTTGAGAAAGCAGATATGGAACTTATGGTCGGCGCAACTTACGACAACATAATGATGGTGGAAGGCGAGATGGACGAAGTGTCGGAAGCAGATCTTCTGGCTGCCCTCAAGGCCGCTCACGACGCCATCAAGGTTCAGTGCCAGGCTCAGATCGAACTTGCTCAGGCTGTTGGTATCGCAAAGCGCGAGTACTGCCATGAGGTCAACGACGAGGATCTGCGCAAGGATGTGCACGACAAGTGCTACGACAAAGCGTATGCCATCGCCAAGGCCGGCAGCGCCGACAAGCATTGGCGTCAGGAATCATTCGATGCAATCTGCCAGGAATACATTGACTCACTTCCCGAGGAAGAACGCGATGAGAAGACACCTCTGGTGAAGCGTTATTATCACGATGTTGAGAAAGAGGCTGTGCGCCGCTGCATTCTCGATGAGGGTATCCGTCTGGACGGACGCAAGACCACCGAGATCCGTCCGATCTGGTGCGAGGTGGACTACATCCCCGGTCCTCACGGAGCTGCTGTATTCACCCGTGGCGAGACTCAGAGCCTTGCTACAGTGACTCTTGGAACAAAACTCGACGAGAAGATCCTTGACGACGTTCTCAACCAAGGTCGCGAGCGCTTCCTGCTCCACTATAACTTCCCTCCCTTCTCTACAGGTGAGGCTAAGGCCCAGCGCGGTGTAGGACGCCGCGAGGTAGGCCACGGCAATCTTGCCCACCGTGCACTCAAACGCATGTTCCCCGACGGCTTTCCTTATGTATGCCGTATCGTGAGCGATATTCTTGAGAGCAACGGTTCGTCTTCAATGGCGACTGTCTGCGCAGGTACTCTCGCCCTGCTTGATGCGGGTGTGAAGATGAAGAAGCCTGTGAGCGGAATCGCTATGGGACTTATCACTGATACTGAAAGCTCGAAATATGCTATCCTGAGCGATATCCTCGGCGATGAGGATCACCTTGGCGATATGGACTTCAAGGTAACAGGTACAGTGGATGGTATCACAGCCACCCAGATGGACATCAAGTGCGACGGTCTCAGCTACGAGATTCTCGAACGCGCACTCAATCAGGCCCGCGAGGGACGTCTGCACATCCTCAACATCATCAACGAGACCATACCTGCTCCACGTGAGGACTATAAGCCCCACGTTCCGCGAATCGTCACCCTCACCATTCCTAAGGATCTTATCGGTGCTGTCATCGGCCCGGGCGGAAAGGTTATCCAGGGTATTCAGGAGGCCAGCGGTGCTACTGTATCAATCGACGAGGTAGACGAAGGCGGCTACATCGAGGTTGCAGCTTCCAATAAGGCCTCAATAGACAAGGCTATGGAGATGATCCGCGCTATCGTGGCACAGCCCGAGGAAGGCGAGGTATATACCGGCAAGGTAAGCTCTATCATGGACTTCGGTGCATTCGTAGAGTTCATGCCTAACCGCGATGGTCTGCTCCACATCAGTGAGATCTCGTGGGAGCGTCTGCCCGATATGGAGGCCAGCGGCCTGAAGGAAGGCGACGTAGTCACCGTGAAGTTGATCGAGATAGACAAGAAGTCTGGCAAGTATCGTCTGTCGATGCGTGCGCTTCAGGAAAAGCCCGAAGGCTATGTAGAACCCCAGCGTCAGCCCAGGGGAGACCGTCCCCGCCGTGAGGGCGATCGTGGCCCGCGCCGCGATGGTGCTGAACGCCGCGACCGTGGAGATCGTCCCCGTCGTGAAGGTGGCGACCGTGGTCCGCGCCGTCCCCGCAACGACTGATCAGCCCGCAGGTTAAGATAAACAAATCCCCAACAGTTCACCGAACTGTTGGGGATTTGTTGGTTTTAAAAGGGTTATCGGAAAGATTTCCCTTAGGTAATTGTCAAGTTCTCTTACTTGCAGCCGCAGCCATTGTCGCTGTCGCAGCCGCATGAATCGCCGCATTCACCATCTGAGCAGCTTCCGCCGCCACAGCCGCATCCGCAATGATGCTGGGGCTGGAGTTCCTCGGGAGTTGCATCGCGTACAGTGATGATTTTGCCTTTGAAGCGTACGTCCTTACCTGCGAGTGGATGGTTGAAGTCGAGTGTTACTTTATCGTCTGTAACCTTTGTCACAAGGCCATTGATGCGGTATCCGTCGGCAGTCATCATGGGCACGTATGCCCCTTCTTTTATCATGTCGGAGTCAAATTTGCCGTCGACCATGAAGATTTCTTTTTCCAGAGGAACGATCTGCTCAGGATCACGAGGACCGAAAGCTTCATCGCTCTTGACTACAAGGTCGAACTCGCCGCCTGCTTCAAGACCTTCTATTGCGGCCTCGAGCGGACGTATGACACCAGGAGTGACGCCATATACTATTTTTTCAGGATCTTTTATATCGGTCTGATGTACGAGGGTCTGGCTGCCGTCAGGTTGCACTTCGTAGAGGTCGTAGCCGAGTTCTACATATTTTCCCGGTTTGATTTTTTCCATAATGATTTATGTGTTAATATGAGTAATCTTGTATGTATACTATTATGTATAACAATAATCATGCCAAAAAGTTACTCTTTACCTGTGAGTATCTTGCGTATGTCATGAAGTTTATTCAGTGCCGCCACCGGCGTCAGGTTGTTTATGTCTGTGCCGACAATCTCGTCGCGCACTTGCGCGAGCACAGGATCATCGAGTTGGAAAAATGACAGTTGCATGCCAGCTGCTGAATCATCTCCGGCAGCCTCAGAAAGCGCGTTACTGTTTCTCTCGCTGTTGTCGCGGTTGGCTTTCTCAAGACGGTGCAGAACCTCGTCGGCACGGCGCACGATCGAGGCGGGCAGTCCGGCGAGTTTAGCTACGTGTATGCCGAACGAATGTTCGCTGCCTCCGCGTGAGAGTTTGCGCAGAAAGACGACTTTGCCGCCTATTTCCTTTACAGAAACGTTGTAGTTGACCACTCTCGGGAAACTGCGCTCCATTTCGTTGAGTTCGTGATAGTGTGTAGCGAACAGGGTCTTCGGATGGACTCCCGGGTGGTTATGAATATGCTCGACTATAGCCCATGCGATAGATATGCCATCGTAGGTGGATGTGCCTCGTCCAAGCTCGTCGAAAAGAATAAGCGAACGCTGCGACATGTTGTTGAGAATGAGAGCGGCTTCATTCATCTCTACCATGAATGTACTTTCGCCGAGCGAGATGTTGTCGCTCGCACCAACGCGGGTGAAGATCTTGTCCACTATGCCTATGCGGGCGCTTTCTGCCGCGACGAAACATCCGGTCTGGGCCATGAGTACGTTGAGTGCCGTCTGGCGCAGCAGCGCAGACTTACCTGACATATTCGGCCCGGTGATCATCATCACTTGGGTGGAGTCGTTGTCGAGGCAGACTGTATTGGTGATATACGGTTCTCCCGGAGGCAACTGCTTCTCGATCACAGGGTGTCGGCCTTCCACTATGTGGAGTTCGAGAGAATCGTCGACAACCGGACGACAGTAGTGATTCTCGAGCGCCGTTGATGTAAAGGAGCAAAGGCAGTCGAGTCGTGCGATCAGGGATGAGTCGAGCTGTAGCGAGGGTATGTATCGCGATAGAGCCTCAACGATGTCGTTGAATATACGGTTTTCGATCACAAGGATCTTTTCCTGAGCCCCGAGTATCTTTTCTTCGTATTCTTTAAGCTCCTGGGTTATGTATCGTTCCGCGTTGACGAGAGTCTGTTTGCGAATCCATTCCTGAGGTACTTTGTCGCGGTGTGTGTTGGTGACTTCGATATAATAACCGAATACGTTGTTGTATCCGACCTTCAGCGACGGTATTCCCGTGGCTTCAGACTCGCGTTGCTGAAGTCTGAGGAGATAATCTTTTCCGCGGAACGCGATGTCGCGCAGTTCGTCAAGTTCGGCATCGACACCAGAGGCAATCACATCCCCCCGCGCCACTGTGTTGGGTGCGTCTTCCCGTATCTCGCGTGCAATGCGTTCCATCACCGGTGTGCATGGATTCAGTTGTTCGCCTATGTCGCGCAGCGATTCGAGGTCAGCATCCCGGCATATGGCTCTCATCGGTTCTACTGCTTCGAGAGCCATGCGCATCTGCGAAACTTCGCGTGGCGATATGCGCCCGGCGGCAACTTTGGCCACGAGACGTTCGAGGTCGCCTATGTGTTCGAGGAGTTCCTTGAGTTGCTCACGCTGGTCGGGATGGCGGAAGAAGTATTCCACAATATCGAGGCGTGAGTTTATGGCATTCACGTCTTTAAGCGGGAAAAGAATCCAACGCCTCAGAAGTCTCGCTCCCATCGGGGACACGGTACGGTCTATGACGTCGAGCAGACTTTTGCCGTCTTCGCCCAAGGGCTGGATGAGTTCAAGATTGCGTACGGTGAAGCGGTCGAGCCGGACATATTTTTCTTCTTCCACACGTGAGATGCTTGTGATGTGGGAGATGCGTGTGTGGCAAGTGATGTCGAGATAGTGGAGTATCGCTCCGGCTGCAATGATGGCGTCGGTCATTGCATGTATGCCGAAGCCTTTGAGCGATGATGTGCCGAATTGCTTGAGCAGACGTTCGTTTGCTGCGTCGGATGTGAAGATCCAGTCGTCGAGATCTGTGGTTAGATAGCGGGTTGTCGTAATATCTTCAAACCTCTGGCGCGTACCTCTCATGATCAGCACTTCCTTAGGTCCGAAGTTGGCCAAGAGCTTGTCGATGTATTCCGGGACTCCTTCCGCAGTGAGAAATTCTCCTGTGGATATGTCGAGGAAAGCCACGCCTATGCGTCCTTTTGATCCGGTGTGCACCGCGGCAAGGAAGTTGTTCTCGCGATGATTGAGTATGTTGTCGTTTATCGATACGCCGGGGGTGACAAGCTCGGTTATGCCTCGTTTGACAAGTTTTTTTGTCGTTTTCGGGTCTTCGAGTTGTTCGCAGATCGCAACACGTTTTCCAGCTCTTACGAGTTTCGGTAGATATGTGTCGAGAGCATGATGGGGAAATCCGGCCAGTTCAACATACTGTGCCACTCCGTTGGCGCGCCTCGTAAGCGTGATTCCAAGAATCTCAGAAGCCGTGATCGCATCATCGGAGAATGTCTCGTAGAAGTCGCCTACGCGAAACAACAGCACAGCATCCGGATGCTTGCGCTTCATCTCGGCGTATTGCTTCATCAATGGAGTCTCTACTATCTTTTTTGCCATTGTCGGTAGTGTGTCAGATGTTCTCAGATTGCGGTCCAGCCTCCGTCTACGGCAAGGCACTGCCCTGTGATGTAGCCGGCGTCATCGCTCAGCAGAAATGCTACTGCAGGAGCTATGTCTTCGGGGTGTCCCATGCGGCCCATAGGACAGCGGTGGGCGTAATTCTGGACAAATACAGGATTCTGGTTGTCGAAAATTCCTCCAGGAGCTACACAGTTGGCACGTATGCCTTTGCGGCCGAAGTATGATGCGAGGTAGCGAGTGAAGTTGATCACACCGCCTTTTATGGCTGAGTATCCGGCCGGAGATGTCATTTTTGTGCCGTCGTATACTGTGAAATCATTGCCAACAATACCGTAGATCGAAGCTATATTGACGATAGCACCTGCCTTGTGGCGGTCCATCACACGCAGTACGTGCTGGCAGAGTAGGAATACGCTGTTGAGTTGCAGGTCTACATTCCGTCGCCATGAATCGTAGGGGATGTCTTCGAAGAATGCTCCCCAGTCGCTCGTGTGTGGATAGGCGCAGTTTACGAGTCCGTCTATACGTCTGAATTGCTCCTCGACTGCGGCGACCCCGTCGCGCACCGAATCTTCCGATGATATGTCGAGATGCAGGCGGCATTGGTCAAGATCAGTCTCTACGTTTATATCGGCATTGATGACTGTAGCGCCTTCGGCTACACAACGGTTGACAATTGCATTGCCTATGAGGCCGGATCCGCCGGCCACGATTATCACTTTATTCTTAAGTTTCATTTGTCAAGACATATTTTTAGGATCTCCAATGCGTCGGAGCATGAGTTTGTAGATTTATTTCCGGTCTGTGTCAGTTCGATCATGTACTTCATCTGTTCGTCCATTGTGTCTGCTATGCCAAGAGGCGATTCGTATAGTGTCTTTCCTGATAGAGCCGATGATACTGTGTTGGAGATAAGATCTATGAGCCATGTGTCGTCGTCCCATACAATCTCGAGAGTCCGCCGTGGATCGCGTCTGTAGTAGTTCAGTATCACAGATGCGCAGAAGCCGGGATAGTCGAGACAGTAGCATGCATAGTCCGGAGCATCTATTTCAAGCGAGGATGAAGATCTGATGGTGCGTGAATATGTGGCAGGAAGTCCGAACATCCAGCAGATATAGTCGATCTCGTGTATCAGATCTATGTGTACGCCTCCACCGAGGTTGGCGTTGGCACTGTATACTTTGCGGAAGTCGCAACCTGGACGCCATTCGGGAAGATATGATCCGCAGTAGGCATTCACTTCATTTATTCTGTGTCCGGGACGGTGAAGGTGTTCCCTGACATAGCGCAGGCATCCGAGAAACCGAAGGTTGCAGCCAACGTAAGTGGTTACGCCGGATTCGTCTGCGAGTCTCGCCATCTCGGAAGCTTCGGAGAGGAGGTGTGACAGTGGTTTCTCTACCAATATAGGGCATTTCAGCGCAAGTAGTTGGCGGAACGTATCGAGGTGGATTGCTGTCGGAGTCGAAAGTATGCAGAAATCAATATGGACTCCACCAAGTTCGCCTACAGACATTATGCTGCTTACGCCGTCTACTGCGGGAGATGAACCAGACGAACGCAAGGCGTAGACGCAAGCTTCGGGCGCAGCTGTCTTCAGTGCAGATAGATGTTTTCGGCCGATAGATCCGAGTCCGGCTATAAGAATGTTCATATCTCAAAATCAAGTTTGCCGGATTCCATCAGATATTGCAGGAAATCGAAATCGACAGGATGGTCAAGGTCAAAACATAAATGCTGCATCACATACACAAGCGATCGTGGGGTGATAGCACCTCGCAGTCCGAGATCGAAGAATTCGCGCCGGTAGATATAAAATGAAGCGTTCATATCGTAGACTACCGGTGCTGTCTGCCGCGACATTACAGCGGATGTCAGCGGTTTGACCTGTCTGTAATAACCATCCGGTTGGCGTTCCACCATATTGAAATATGGATTGCGCGATGCCGGACTTACCGAGAATATATTGATCGCCTTATGATCGGCCTGGAGCATGCTGAATGCTTCGCATATGTCTGATGTGGTCCGGAGTGGGGATGTGACATCCAGATCGACTACAAAATCGAATCTGCGGTTGTGTATGCTTTCGGAATGCCGCAATATGTCTGCGATAGCGTCGATTTTCCCGACAGTATCGCCGGCAAGGGAGTCAGGACGGATGTAGCTGCTGTGAAGGCCGCAAGCGTCCGCCACTGCTGTTATTTCGGCAGAATCCGTAGACAGTTCTATGTCCACGATATTGCCGCTGCTGGAAATGGATTCAGAAAATTTCCGTGCCGCATCTATAGTATATCCTATCAGCGGCTTTCCGGCCAAAGGCCGTATGTTCTTTCCGGGAATACCCTTTGAGCCTCCCCTTGCGCATATTGTTATCAGTATATTCATCTGGAGAAAGTATGGTTGCTGACCACAAATTTACGAAAAAAATCAGAGCAGGTGCAGGATTGCGGCAGAGCTTTTTTGAAATAAGATATATTTTCGCAGTCAACGTATTGTATGATTGGATGGTAATGACTATCTTTGCGCCACTTTTTCGGAAAGTATTATTATAAAGTGAAATAAAATGATACAGTCAAAGAAAAGCCTGCTTTATACCCGTACTGGTGACGACGGCACTACTTCGTTGGCCAATGGCACACGTACGCACAAAACCTCGACACGCCTCGAGGCTTACGGAACAGTGGATGAACTCAATTCATGGCTTGGCGTTATAGCATCACGAGCTTCTGTTCCGCCGGAAGAAGCCGAGTGTCTGAATCAGTTGATGAACACAATGTTCAACCTCGGCGCTTATCTGGCTACCCCCGGAAGCGACGCATCGGCCTTTGGTATCACAAGTGACGCTATAGAGAATCTTGAACGCAATATAGACCATGTGGATTCTTTGCTCGAACCGATGCATTGTTTCATACTCCCGGCCGGCGCTACAACCGGAGCCTTTGCCCACGTGGCCCGCACGGTATGCCGCCGTGCCGAGCGTCGTGTTCTTGCATTGGCGCAGACCGAAGATGTGGATCCACATGCGATACGTCTGCTCAATCGACTGAGCGACTATCTGTTTGCTTTGGCCCGGCTGCTTAACCAGCAGAAAGGTGTAGCCGACATACCTTGGGATAAAAACAGAGCGCTTTGAAATATTTAAGTACAGGCATACAACATTATGCGCGCCTGATACGTATGTATAAAATATAGAAAACAAGTACAACCACCTAACATAATCGTAAAACAATGTATTGGACACTCGAACTTGCATCAAAACTGGAAGACGCACCCTGGCCCGCAACCAAAGATGAACTTATAGACTATGCCATGCGCTCAGGCGCTCCACTCGAAGTGATCGAAAACCTTCAGGAAATGGAAGACGAAGGCGAAGTATACGAATGCATAGAAGACATCTGGCCCGACTATCCATCCAAAGAAGACTTCTTCTTCAACGAGGAGGAATATTAAGTCACGGCGTAAATAAAAATTATATCAATCGGATAAACATCCATAATTTGTTTATCCGATTGTTTTTTTGTAATTCTTAGCCGGGACATTTCATGGTGTGGCTAACTGCGATAAATAGCTGCAATACTTTTACTATTATTTCAATATTTCGACATATGTTGGTTCGAACTTTTTAGCGGTGGAATTTGTATGTGATTCCGTTTGCCAACTTATCTCCTTGACAAACTGAAGGAACTCGCAGCCAAGGACCGCCGGAGCCTTAACAACTATGTGGAAGGGCTACTGCTTGATGCCGTGTATCATGAGCCTAATGAAATCGGACTGCCAGCACACTATAAGCGCATAAATTGATTGGCGATTATGATGGGTTTTCTATACGTGGTCTACAATTTACTGAACATTTGTAGAATATCCTGACAGATACTGTCTTTTTGGATCTTTTCAAGCGTTATATAATCTGCTTTCTCAATACATACAGTATTGGATGTACCCGAATTCTGCAATTGTCCGACTACACCCATTATGGACTTAATCGGGTGAAATTTGTTTTTCTTATCCCTTGTTTCAATTATGCCCTCTGGCGTCTTTTTGAAAATCAAAGATTTCAGGCGTGTATCGTCATGATGCTTACTTAAAAAGTCTTTGGCGTCATCAAACATACTTTCATTGTCATGTCGCATAAGAGGCAGGAGGATACTTTCAAGAGTGCCCTTTTTTGTGGAGGGGTCTGCAAAAATATAAATTCCTATTTTTATAATCTCATCCGGGTAAGTGATCTCTCCGTTTTTTGTGATAGATTCAACTATAGGAAAATATTTGCAAAGGTTCGCTTTCGCTTCTTCAATTCTGGAGTTAACGCCCATGTCATCAGCATCAAAAATAACTATCAGTCCATAGTTATTTCCAATTTCAGAACATTCTTCCATCAGAGAGAATTCCTTTTCTTCAACCGGCGGTTGACTCCAACTTTTCAATGTTGAAATAACTTTATTACGCCTTTCTTCATGAGAATCGCCGCTCATGGAATATAGTAGAATCAATTGATCCTTTTCCTCATTAAGCATTGCATTGCTTGGCAAAACAGCTTTAATGTCGTCGTACATTCTATCCAGGCTAAGATCCTCGATACTTAGATTCCTGGAAATTTGGGTCATCCAACCGTCGAGTGGTTTAGGGAACTTGGATAGTGGTTGCCTGTACTTTAAGTAGCCATCAGCACTGAGAAGCCTTGACAGAAAAGCAACATCGTGAGGGCCTTCACACAATACGAAAACTATTCTCATGATTCAGAACCTTATCTAATGTCAATATCCATATCTTCTACCATCTCATTCAGGCGTTTGCCACCAATGAAGCGGAAATCAAGAGATTGATCTTCTTTGAACTTCATTTTATAAGCCATAAGTTCCTCGGAATCAAGAGCCGCAAAAGCGTCGACGCATTCTTTGCTATGTGTCGAGACGAACACCTGGACATTAAACTCGGATGCCAGATCCAAGACAAATTTTGTGAATTTCTTGAGGAGTTTATTGTGAATACCGCTGTCAATTTCATCAATGCAGAGCACCCCGTTGTTGCAGTATGCGAGTAAGAGTGCAATTTCAAAGATACGCTGTAATCCTTCTCCATATTTAGTAATATCAATTCCGGAAGAATGCAGGCTCGACGAGACTATGAATCTCGAATCACCGTTGAGAGTAATCTGCTCAATATTTTCAATATTGGAATCAACTTCTCTTTTTAGAAAATCAATGATTCTTTTCAGTAGTTTCTTTTCTACTGCAAATTTGTGGGCCTCTTGCACCTTTTTCCGGTTATGCAGGTATGGGCTTGTGAAACAGGCCTTGCATAGATGTGCTGCGGAAGTATAGAAAATCTGCGGGTCGCTATTCTGGTACACATTGGTATAAGATTTCCACTCCTGTTCTCCATATATGGCATCCGCAAAGAGAGTTGTCAGGTAAGCCGTACGGTCGATATTTTCTTCTGTATTCTCTTTTGCAAGCGATACTTTTGTTGTAGAATTATTGAAAGTACCTGTAATGTTGATATTAGCAGGAATATTGCTTACGATGGCTTCCGGGTTGAACTCCTCCGATTTGCTTCTTAATTGTTCCGCTTCAAGAAACGCGGCTAAGTCGTTCAGCCGAGTCATCAGGTAAAAGCATTCCAGGATAGATGTCTTTCCTGAATTGTTAGGACCCACAAATAAATTAATACGCTTCAGGTTGTCAAGCTTGAGATCCTTGATTCTTCGATAAGATCCTACGGTAGCTTTTGAGAAGTGAGAAATTACATCTATATCCAAAGGCTGTATATCTGAAGACGTTGATAATCTCATGCCGGAAGCAGGATCAGACAATAGTAATTTCAGTTTGCCTTGGAGTTTCTCAAAGCTCCTTTTGTTTTCAGGCGTAATAAAATCACTGAATTTCAAGGTTGCATCTATTTCAGACCGGATATTCTTTATCGCGTTCTGAATACGCGATTCTCCTAAGGCCTCGCTGTCGATAAGACCTTTTGTGATGCTTCTGGCTTCCTCCATAGTGGAGATTGCCTTTGGATCAGAAATGAACTTGGATAGCTCCCTGATTTCGGAACTCTTGGTTATAATTGGAAGTTCTACTTTAGGGAAATCGGTGGAGTCATCATCCACCTCTGCTTTGGAAATCCAACTGAATATTCTTTCCTGATTTACTGCATCTCTGCATACCATCTCCTTCTCATCCCAACCCAACCATTGTCTGAGTGCAGGACTCTTGACTATTTCTTCAAAAATTGAATACATGGTTGTCTCGAACTGATCTCCATAATCACTATCCCGGTATGCCTCGATCAAGGCCAGAGTGCGCAGGCTCTTGTTAAGCAATTGTTTGGAGATACCAAGTGCGTTGCATATCTCGGCGGTGGACATGCCATGTATCGACATAAGGTCCTGAATTAATTTTGACTGATTGAGAGGACTCCATTTTTTTTTGCCGCCGATGTGGTTAAGACCCATTGCAATCAGTTCCTGCTGTTTGTCTTCACCTTCAATTTCAATAAGATCAATGCTTTTGAAATCATTTTCAGTCAACACGCCGACAATTCCATGATTCTTGACTATATCATACAGGTATTTCAAAGTGGCTACCCTTCGGTTGCCTTCAATGACGACATAGAATTCATCATTTATCTTTTTAACCTGTATAGGGTCCTGCCGTAGGATACCATTGGTCTTGAAACTGTTGATCAGATCTTCGATATTCTCATTGTTTTTTCCGCGCAGAAATCCGGCTGTACGCTGCTGTATAGTAGTGTCTGCCACCTTGCTTGGATCAACCGCAGTATAGAACGGATGGTCAATGAAGCGATAATTATTTGGATCCAACAGAAGTCGGTTTATATGTTTCTTTATATTCTTTGTATCCATAGCAGGCCTATTATTTTTGTTATCTCTGAAATGCCACAGCGTTTTGCGTATCCGGCACAGAGCACTTTGCAAATTTAAAGAAAATAATCCAGATTTACCATAGAGAAAATAACAGTCCTATAATTGATATTGTGCCAGAAATTATGAACTGCACCCTGGAAGTTTGTGTGACTTCCTGAGTGCAGTTCATTTATGCGGGTGGTTTCAGTCGATATGTAGGCTTAGGATATGTCTACGTTGTTTGGCCGGATTCCAGCACCATGTCAAGATTAATGTACCAAGACTTTCTGAGATTGGCCGTTGACAACTACGATATACATGCCGCTCGGCAGTTCCACGCCGTAGCATCCGGTTCCTGAATAAACCGAATTTCCCTGGATATTGAAAATCCCCACATAACAATTATCGGCGTTATCAACATATATTTTGCCATTGTCGACCTTAACATCATAATGCAGATAGTCTCTATCCACAACAACATCCTGGACTCCCGAGGTTCCCGGTTCGCCATTTTTATAGTCGGCGGCAAAGATTTGGTCGAGATTTTCGAAATCGGATTCATAGATGCGTCCGAAGCGCCACCAGCAGTACGCATTCTCGTATGCATCCTTGCAGCCCCTCGGGACATTGAGGCTCATCCCCGAACAGTCGGCAAACAAGAGATCGGTCGCTTTGGGAGGAATGGTCGATAATGAGTATATATACCGCAGATTGTCGCAGTCGTCAAATGCATCATCGGCAATCTCATCTACATCAATGCACAGATGTGTCATCTCGCTGTTCGCGCTGAACGACTGCGAGCCGATACTGCGCGCCTTTACACGGACGCTCTTAAGATTTTCCGCGCCGTTGAACGCGTAATCTGAAACATCCTTTCCGGCGATATTGATATCGAGACGAGTGGCATCTTTGCCACAGACCGAGAAGTTGCCGGTACAGACTATCGGATTGGCCGACTTGTCAGCGAATTCGACAAGGCTCCAGTCATTGGCATTGTTGATGTCAACACTTGTCAGCGACGGGCAATCGTCAAATGCCGACATGCCGATAGAAGCTATATTTTGCCCGAATACAACCGATTTTAGGCCGGAACAATCGTAAAAAGCGGATTTACCCACCGTAGCGACGTTCTTCCCCAACACCACTGATTCAAGGCTGGAACAATAAGCAAAAGCTAAGTCACCGATAGTAGTGACACCTTCTCCTAACCTCATCATTTTCAGTCCGGAGCAACTGTTAAACGCCGACCTGCCGATAGTAGTGACATTTTCTCCTAATCTCACCATTGTCAGGCCGGAACATTTATAAAAAGCTAAGTCACCGATAGTAGTGATGTTTTGTCCTATCAGTAGCGATTTCAAACTGGCGCAACCGGAAAAAGCGGACTTGCCAATAGTAGTGACACGTTGCCCGAACGTCACCGATTCAAGGCCAGTACAACCTGCAAAAGCGGATTGGCCTACAGATGTGATGTTTTGCCCCACATCTATCGATTTCAAGCTGGTGCAACCGGAAAAAGCAGATTCATTGACAGTAGTGATGCCTTGGCCAAATTCAACATTTGTCAGTCCGGAACACCCGGCAAAGGCAGATTGACCGATGGATGTGATGTTATTCCCGAACACCGCCGATTTAAGGCTGGAACAATCAGCAAAAGCGGATTGACCGACAGTATGTATATTTCCACCAAACGAGAAACTTTCCAAAGATGTACATTTCGCGAATGCACGGTCTTCAATGTCTTTTATAGAGCTGTTAAGGTTCACCTTGACTAAATAGCTATTGCATGCAAACGCGTCTTTCATTATCGTCGTGACCGATGCAGGCACATCGTATATAACTTTCTTCGCAGATGGTAAAGAACGTACCAATGTAGCCTTGTCCCTGGAGAATAGTATCCCATCCTCAATACTATAGGCAGGATTATCATCGTCGATTGTCACGTCAGCTAAATCATACGCATTGTTGAAAGCGCCATCCGCAATATCAATCAGAGATGCCGGTATGTGCAGAGTTGTAATTTTTGTTTTCTCTAACAAATTGGCAGGCAATCTTTTGACATTGCTTCCTATACTGAATGCCTCTGCATTAATGAATGGCCTATCCCCGCAATATTCACAGTTCTCGGCATTGAATTGAACTTCCTTTATCTGGATGCCTGGAAAGGCATGGTTGCCTATGTATCTGACACCCGAAGGAATCGTTATAGACCCAAACGCATTTCCATAAAACTCAAACGAATTTCCATAAAACATAGAGTCGGGAATTGTCTTGACATTTTCGCCCAAAACAACGTCAATCGGACGATATACCGGAGGATTGTACGACTCTCTCAAAATCGGGAAAGCATCACCCACCTTGAGATTGTCCGCATCAATTACGATAGAATCGACGGTGCAATTATAGAAGGCATGTTCACCGACCTCGGTAATACCGCTGTGCAGGCGTACGGTCCGGAGGTTACTGCAATTATAGAATGCGTTTTTGCCAATCTTAGTGACAGTACGGGGAATCTCATAGTCACTCCCGACGTATGGCGATTTAGAATAAATCGTCGATTCATCAAGGCTGTAAACATCAGTATCTATGATTTTTGCATTGTCCGCCGGATAGACTACACGATAAGATGAATAAGATTCGAGAACGGCAGTATTCGGAACGGCAAACTTCTTATAATTCCCCGAATGATTGGCAATCTGAATATTTCCCGCCGCCGGATCAACGACTACATAACATTTACGGCAATTCCTGAATGCTTCCTCTCCGATTGATTTAACTGAAGATGGAATATAAACATAGCTAAGATTTTCACATCCATAAAAAGTCTTTTCGCCAATTGAGGTAACAGAATTAGGTATGTTTACGTTTGTCAGCGAAGTACAATTCGTAAAACATCCATCCCCAATTGTGGTAACAGAATTAGGTATGTTTACGTTAGTCAGCGAAGTACAATCCGTAAAACATTCATCCCCAATTGTGGTAACAGAATTAGGTATGTCTATGTCTGTCAGCCGAGTACACATCCTAAAACATATATCCCCAATTGTGGTAACAGAATTAGGTATGTTTACGTTAGTCAGCGAACGACAATAATTAAAGGCCCCTTCTCCGATTTTGACAATAGTCTCAGGTAGACTTATTGACTTCAGATATTTCATATTAGAAAAAGCATAATCGTATATTTCCACTACAGTAAGACCGTAGACCTTGTCGGGAATTGAAAGAGATGTGTGGTTTTCGGGATTACGCACGCTGTATACCTGGCATGTTTTCCCGTCCAAAGTATGATAAATGACATCCCCGTCGTATAAACTTTCAAAAGCATGGGATATTGATGCCGCGAACAACAGCATCAACAGCAGTGATACAATTTTTTTCATTTTTAATTATTTGATTGTTTTGTTATGAATTACCACATATTTCAGCTAAGTATGTTTCATCATCAGTACCGGAAGACAGGACCAATCTTTTCACAGTCGGCAAACTCAGTACACAACGACTGATTGCCAAAAATGATGAACACAGGGACATCGCTCCCCAGATCATCCCCCAGGATCTCCGCGATCTTAGCCAGCGACTCCTCTACATCTGACTTGAAATAGAATTTCTTTACCAGATAACCATTATCCTTTACACGGGTCAACTCTGACCTCAGTTGATCAATAGGTTTTACCATCTGATAGCGTCCCGTACGAGAGCCACAAAGAGTATCGATGATATAATCGATAGATTCTTCGCGGTCATGGTTTGTAGCGTTAATTACAAAGGGATGTGAAAAGTCCTTCGCAGACAGATAGTCCCTTATCTCATTGTGGACGCCGGTAATTGCGTTGAGATTTTTCATTTCTTGCAGATTCAATGCTTATTCCGGCCGGCGCCTTACCGGAGTTAGGGATATAAAAAAAGCGTGGAGCCGTACTTGCTGTCCGTTCCCACGATCCGAGGCCTTCGCATTGCCTATCCTTGTAAGGAACGAAACAACGCAGAGGCCCACGCGAAATATGTAAGTACGCGCAGTGTACCGTGCCCCACGCATGGGTTACGGCTCACTGCGGATAGAGTTACATATCCAACATGGCATCTACTGTTGCTCCGGTTCTGACAAGGATATTTGGGAAGTTGCGAAGTTCCGAATCGTCAGAACTGAAGCGTCAAGTAAACGCTTTCAGTATGTTATGCCGACAAAATTAATCATTAATTCTTATTCTGCAAGAATAATTGTAGTTAATTGCCGGATTTATAGCTGAAATAGCCTCTGCGTTGTCGATGCAAAGATGGCGGTTTTCTGTGAAATGACCGAAAAACCGGGTGTTCACTCCGTTCACTTCCGTTGTGAACGTTATGAACACACCTTTTAGCCACCATTTTGACAAAACGTGCTACATTTGCAGATAAAAAAACGACAGACATGATTAACGACAAAATCAGACAGATGATCCTGGATAAATTCAATTCTCCCATCCAGTACCCGCAGCAGTGCGAGGCTCTTGCTATGGCCATTCAGGAAGCCACAGGGCAGACTTTAGGCACGACAACATTGAAGCGCATGCTCGGCTTTGTCA
>OFGR01001378.1_pt1 | contig 19676 bp, 23 predicted proteins | sample 1521811 | NCBI WGS metagenome assembly OFGR01 (sample SAMEA3504098, study PRJEB24116) | mouse gut metagenome | biome: mouse gut; feature: mouse-associated habitat; material: faeces | place: Denmark | collected 2011
TATCACTAAGTTTTAGTTTCTTATCCTTCCTATATTTATCGACAAATTTATAAATTTCCTCTTCAACATTACCTTTGTCAATATTTTCATCTGAAGTAATATCACCATGGGTAAACTCAAAATGGATATCTTTGTATCTATATATCTTTTTAAATATATTTGCAGAATCTATATCACTCAACCATTTTGAGCACCTTTTTATCGACCTTCACTTTATAACGCTTATGAAGCTCGTCCAGCCAGGCTGCCTCAAGTTCAGTCTGATAATCAGTGGTGACAGCACCACGCACATCTGCTACAGACTCGGGTGCGTCTATCACGCGACCGCGAATCGCAGCATATGCCTGCCAGTTGCCACGTAAGCGCGGACGTTCTCCACCGAAAGCGACGAAATCGACAGCCGGATTATCGCCCTGTGCAGCAAGCACTCGCTCAACCTTCACGTTGCGCCCGAATTCGCGGCGTAATTCCCTGGCCACTGAATCCACCGGAGTATCCTCGCCCATACCGTCAACCAGTCGGAGAGCTTTCTGAAGCACAGTGTCGGCAGTAGCATATAATACATATCCCTTGTAACGCGGCTTGTCCCAGGCATACTTTCCGGCATTCTTCCGGAAGTATTCTTCAAGCTTAGCCTCATCTGACGATGCTTTCTCCCACACCCGGCTATTGCTTATATCGAACAGCAGTATACCGTCGCGGTATTCATTGAGAAGATTACGGTACTCAGGATATTTGGCCGGAAGCTCTCCGATGTACCTCTCCACAGCTTCTTCGGGCGAGATACCGCCGTATTCAGCTGCCAGTTTCTCGGCGAAGTGATCCCTCGACATTTGGATTCTGCCGTCACGTTCGAGTTGTGCAAGTATTGACTCACGCAGACTGTCGACAGGGGGAATACCTCGTGATGCGTATTTTTTTATGATATGATAGCCGAAGTTCGTCTCGAACGGTTCGGAAACAGCCCCGTCTGCCATAGCGAAAGCGATGCTGTCAAACGGCTGGACCATCATGCCCGGGCCAAACCAACCAAGCGATCCACCCTGCCTGGCCGAACCCGGATCATCGCTCTCGCGGCGTGCCATGTCGGCAAAGTCTGCTCCGGAAGTCACAAGCGTGTATATGGAGTCAATGGCGCTGCGGGCTGCAGCCTTGCCTTCGGCCGACAGGCCGCGTGTGAGTTTCAATATGTGCGAAGCCTGCACCTCTCCCTTGGCCGGACGACGATCCTCGACACGAATGATATGATAGCCGATCCCTGAGAAAACCACAGGCGAGATCTCGCCTTTCGATGTTGCATACATCGCATTTTCAAACAGGTAAGGAGTCCTGCCCGCCGTCACAGCGCCAAGGTGTCCGCCATTGGACTGTGCTGATCTGTCGGCGGAGTATTCTCTCGCTGCATCCTCGAATGTAATGCTACCTTCAAGTATCGCGTTGCGAATGCTGTCGAGTCTCTGTTCTGCGCCTTCGCCGATCATCATTATGTGCGAGGCTACTACTTCTTCCGCAATGTGAGAATACACCTCGTCGACCATCGCATCGATCTCTGCGGAATCAACCATATAAGGCTCGGCCAACTGACGCCGGTATTCGCCGAGTTCCTTGCGGAAAGCAGCGGTAGTATCCAGTCGTGCGGCTTCGGCATCCGCCACTTTAAGTTTGAAGTTGATGAACATATCGAGATATTCACCGACAGGTTGCACGGCCGACTGCTGGCTGTTGCTTTTATTATACAGGTACTCGAACTCCGACAGTGTGATCTCTTTGCCGTTTACTTTCAAGAGCACCGGATCTTTTTTTGACGCCGCCGATGCACCAGCCCCGGACAACAATAATGCAGCAAGGGCAATTATGATTTTTTTCATCGCGTTTGTGACTATGGTTCTAATGGAGAAACGCAAGCTTGACAAGTTTATTGCATCCGGTATATCAAAAAAGTAGCAGGGGGATAGGTTCTAAGTACGAACCAGCCTCCCCCTGCTGTGCTATATTTTAAAAAGCCACCGATTACTGATGGGCTGCGCTATAGTTAGGCGCCTCGGATGTGATGGCCACATCGTGCGGATGGCTCTCGAGAATTCCGGCATTCGTGATGCGAGCGAATTTTGCATTGTGCAGATCCTCAATATTAGCAGCACCGCAATATCCCATTCCGGAACGCAGACCACCGAGCATCTGATAGACAACCTCGAACAACGAGCCTTTGAACGGAACACGGGCAGCGATTCCTTCCGGCACAAGTTTCTTGGTATCAGTCTCTCCGGCCTGGAAGTAACGGTCTTTCGAACCTTTCTCCATCGCTTCGAGCGATCCCATGCCTCGATATGCCTTATATTTTCGTCCGTTGAAAATAATAGTCTCGCCTGGAGACTCCTCGACTCCAGCAAGCATGCCTCCGAGCATCACTGAATGTGCACCGGCTGCAAGAGCCTTGACAATATCTCCGGAATAGCGTATTCCACCATCGGCAATGAGGGGAACGCCTGTGCCTTCAAGTGCCTTGGCCACATCATATACAGCAGACAACTGAGGAACTCCGACACCTGCGATCACACGGGTGGTGCATATAGATCCCGGACCTATGCCGACTTTCACTCCATCAGCGCCATTATCTACAAGATACCTCGCGGCATCTCCCGTGGCAATATTGCCGACAACTACGTCGATAGAAGGATATTTTTCTTTCACTGCACGAAGCACGGAGATAACACCCTTTGAGTGACCGTGCGCCGTATCGATAACTATGGCATCCACACCGGCTGCAACAAGTGCACCTGCACGCTCCATTGAATCCGCCGTAACGCCAATTCCGGCAGCAACCCTAAGACGGCCCAGTGCATCCTTGCACGCGTTAGGCTTATCTTTGGCCTTCGTAATATCTTTATATGTAACCAGACCGATGAGTCTGTTTTCTGAATCAACAACCGGGAGTTTCTCAATCTTGTAGCGCTGAAGAATATCAGCAGCTTCCTCAAGGTTTGTGGACTGTGTGGTAGTCACAAGATTTTCAGAAGTCATGACTTCGCTCACGGCCCTTGACAGATCGCGTTCAAACCTCAGATCTCGGTTAGTGACTATGCCTACAAGCTTGCGCTGGTCGTCGACAACTGGTATACCACCGATATGATACTCTTTCATCAGAGCCAATGCGTCGGACACTGTAGCATTTCTGTTTATCGTCACCGGATCGTAAATCATACCGTTCTCGGCGCGCTTCACAGCATGGACCTGACGGGCCTGCTCGTCAATAGACATATTTTTATGGATCACGCCTATACCACCTTCTCTGGCGATAGCAATAGCCAGTTGAGCTTCGGTGACAGTATCCATCGCGGCTGACACAATGGGGACGTTGAGGGTGATGTTGCGCGAGAATCGTGTCGACAATTTAACATCGCGCGGAAGCACTTCTGAATAAGCGGGAATGAGCAGGACGTCGTCGAATGTGAGACCGTCCATCTTTACTCGGTCGGCAATAAATGACATAAACTTCGTGTGAGGCTTTAAAAATTTATTGCCTGCAAAGTTAAGCATTATCATCCAACCATCAAAAAAATTCCGGCCTGAAAATATCAGATACGCAAAAAAGCCGCAGACTTTTGATGTCTGCGGCTTGCTTTCGCGCTTCAGGATGGGCTTGAACCAACGACCCCCTGATTAACAGTCAGGTGCTCTAACCAACTGAGCTACTGAAGCAAGTACAATACCTTTTCAGAATTGCGATGCAAAGTTAATTCTTATTTTTGGATTATGCAAGTTTTTAAGGACAAAATATATTTTTTATCCGCCGGAAAGTTTCAAAGCAGATCATTCGAGCATACACTTAATTGAGTATCAAGAATATATAATTATCATCAATGTATGGTTGGCTTTAGAACGTTTAGTTATTCAATATTTTTGAGCCATAGGTTCTTTTGCATATCTTTGCATCGGGAATACATGTCAAAAGAAATAAGTTCTTAATCAATGGATCTGATAGAATTTCGTGAATACTGCCTTTCGCTCGAAGGTGTAACAGAAAAAATGCCGTTTGGCAAATTTGCAAAACGATACGACTCCATTCTCGCATTTTACATACTCGGACACATGTTCTGCTTCATCGACATTGAAGATTTCTCTTTTGTCGACGTAAGATCCACCCCAGACAGTATCGATGACATAAAGATGTGCCATAGTTCTGTGAGCAGGCCTATAAACCAAAGTCTGAAATACTGGATTCAGATCAATTTCGAAGGCGACATACCGGATAATAAGATATATCGTCTGACGGAGGAAGCATACCGTATTGTAAAGGAAAAATACACCAAGAGAATCGGATTAAAGAGTCATACATGAAGCCACACTAAAGCATCAGTACTTTCCTGAAAGCCATGCTATCTATACCGTCATAATCATACCCTCCAATCATACCGAACCCACACTTTTCGGCCACCCTTCGCGAAGCTTTATTGCGCATATCTGTTGTCAAAAGCAAAGATTCAAGTCCTACTGATTCTCTACAATATGAGATAAAGGCAAGCAGTGCTTCGGTTGCGAATCCCCTACCCCAATGCGGATAGCCTATCCAATAGCCTACTTCCCTTTCCCTGTTTTTCAAGGCATAATGTTCGTCGCCATCGGGCACGAGTCCGATACAGCCGATAACCTCATCTGTCTGTTTGCATACCACCGCAAATGTATATTCATTCGGTGCAAAATATTGCCTTATCACCTCTCTGCTCATCTCTAAGGATGTATGGCAAGGCCATAGGGCCATCTCGCTCACCCTGCTGTCCGAAGCATAGCGAAAAAGATCCTCAGCATCATCTTCCGACCATCGTCGCAATATCAGTCTGTCTGTCTCTATCATAATCAGGAAGTTATTAATTTTTCAGTTTAGTACCAAGATTTCATAATAGTCTTGAAGTCGTAAATCATCAGATTGAAGTCATAGGAGATCTTACGCCCAAGGCGCTTGGCAACCTGCTCCATTGCATGTATCAAATACTCTCCAAGCAATCTTTTCTGAACGGTCCCTTACAGCCAAATTCCATTCTGCAGCATCGCGATATTGAGTATATTTCAAAAGCCATTCATACAGTTGTTCGCGCAGAGCCTCATTGTCAGGAATACCGGCCAGGTATACACGGAGTTCTTCAATACCTGATATTTCAAAAATTTCGTTCATCATACAGTTACAGATCAGTCTCAATAAATCATCGCTTAATGCAAAGTTACGAAATTATCAAATATCAAGGATTTTGCCGACAGAAGATTGAGCATCATTTAAAACCGTTCACGATTCCGGCATCCATATCGAGGCTCGACTCCGAGGGAAAATTTTCTATATCTTCCTCCTTCTTATGCTTTCCATTGTTCAGATTAAAAGAAACCTTAACCGCGAAATATATATTTCTACCGCAATGTGCTTCGGATTTGTACGGTGTTAACGGTGAAAAATTCTCAGTTTTCATCCAATAGTTTCTCATAAGATTAAATGCCCCGGCCTGCAAAGTCCAGTTATGGCCTTTATATCCGGCAAGGATCATATTCATAGGCTTTTCAGTGATTATTTCATCTCCGTACATGTAATTTTCCGGGCCGGACATCGTACATGCCGTAAAAATGAAGTGCCTGTATTCCACATCAGCCCCGAAATGAATGCGGAATATATTTTTCACAATGTTATAATTATTTCCCTTGCTGAAATATCTGGAAAAATCCGGAGTGGCCCATAACGTAATGTAATTTCTCACAGGTGTGATTGAAATCATACACTCGGTCTGCAATTTTCGGAAATATTTTTGATTCATATAAGTCTGCACGAACAAACCATCTTCATATAAGACGTTATTCATTACCGGCTTCGACTCATCAAGGTAGCGTACCGAAAGATTCACGCCGGCATATTTGCCACTATAGGAAAAAGTGAAGCCATGTGATATTGCTGAAAATGATTTTACATCCGGATTACCACACCGTATCATTCCAGGTTGGATCTCCTGTGAGATTCCGCTCATTGACGCCAATGGCGGCAGCTTGTGTGCAAACTGCAAATTATATCTGACGAAACATTCAGCATCAGGATGATAAGACATACTCAATTCAGGTAAGACCGAATACCTTATTATCCCTACCGAACCTTGTGTGGCAGATAATCTATTACCTGTAAGCGCACCTGTAAATCCCCATTTTTGTATTCGCAGATGATATTCCGCAAAGATCGAACTTTCTGACTGATTGATAGCATTCTTCTCTATATTGTCGCCATTCCTATCGAGTTGATAACTGTTTGACACATGCGACTGATTATGCATTATTCCTGTTGTAAACCTACCGCTCTCCATAGTTGCCTCATATATCCCCCGGACATGAATAGCATACTTATCACCCTCGGTCCTCGCAAAGATATCGCACAATTCCTTATCGGCTGTTTTCTCTGAATATGTATGATTACTCTGCGAATGGAGCCACGAACCTTCCATGTCAAAACTTATTGCCCTTGAGTTATCAAATGCATGCCGGTAATACAATGATACTGATGGTCGCAACGTACATTCAGCCGTATGCTCAAGTATTTCTGTGATGTATGGCCGGTCAGAAGCTGTCAGGAAAGAATGCCTGTCTCCTTCTTCCTTATACGGAGTATCATTGTAGCTAAATGATAAGCGGGCATTGAATATATTTGCCTCATCATGGACATACCGGTAGTTTACTTCACTGCCGAGCATTGAGGTCCCGACCTTTACCGGAAGCCCTTTTTCCATACGTACAATCTCACCATCGGGATAGCGCCATGTTTCCTCATAGTCCCTTATCCAGTTATCACGCTTCATCTGCGCATACCCGGCATTGACCGACCATACGGATTTGCCATGATAGATCTGTACTGATATTTCATCAAGGGTCGCGAACTTACCATTGCCTATGCAATTCATGCTTTCTAAAAAAAGCCGTCCGCCAACTTTATCTTTTCGACAGGTGATATAATCCACCACTGCATCAGCATCACCATATTTAGCGCCGGGACAATCGTGATACTCGATCCGCAAGATATCATCCGGATCAAGTGACGCGATCTGACTGCTGCTTGCTGGCACTCCATTTATGCAAAGACTCAGTATGCCACCGGAGATCAGGCCGATATTCCCGGTCATCTGATTGACAGATATTCCAGGCAGGGCAAGTCTTTGCAGAAGATCCACCCCGGAGGTAGAAGCCTCAACTTTATTCCTGGGCGGAATTATGACCATACGGTCTGTCTTCGTAGTCTTGCTTTTAGCGACAACTGTTATCTCATCGAGCAAGGATTCGAGTGTTGCATCATAAGTTATGGAGTCTGTTATCTCTTTATTCAGGGAATCTGGATATTTCAGATCTGTTGCGCACACAGAGAGCGCTGCGGTGCATGTGAATGCCCACATAAAAAAGCGTTTAAACATGTAATATATGATAGTTTTTACAAGCTTGTCTCGCAAGCTACTGATCCGACATCAGCGCATAATACAATTCATGGAATCTTTTGCGCAGAGATTTTACGGCATAATGTTTTCTGGAGAGTATTGTAGCTACGGGAACTCCCGTGGCGGCGGCTATCTCCTTGACCGGCATGCGGTCGAATACGGTAAGGTAAAACGCCTCACACTGTTCCGCCGGCAATTCAGACAGGGCATCGTCAAGCTCCTCCCATACCAGTTTCCGGAAATAGGCGGTCTCCGGGCCATCGTCAATCCTGCAGGCCAATGCCTGTGCGATCTCCGCACAGATTTCATCCTCAGCATCAAACAGCGATGACATTGACACCTCCCGCTGTCTGCGCCAAAAATTCATGACCATGTTGTTCGCAACACGGTAAAGCCACGAGGAAACTCGTTCAATTGAATACTTGTTATCAGAATTGACACGTACCAACTGATAGAACACGTCTTGAAGTATATCCTCGGCATCCTCTCGGCATTTCACGCGAGAGTTGATAAAATCCAGCAACGGCGGCGAATAGCGATTGACAATATCCCCTATCTTATCACTCTGCGACATCTTTGGCTTTCTGATCGTTACACCAGGAAACAAACTGCTCCCTGCGCTTCATAAATCTTTCTCTTTCCTCATCTGTCATGCCTTGCCAACGGTGGCCAAGACTCTTGCCGTGATGTCCTGTAGCATGATGGATGCATCCTGCTAAAAAGAAACAGCCCAGGACAAAACCACCAGAAATAATCTGCCCGAGCAAAAATATACCTATACTCTGCCAGAAACTAATAGCCGAGAATCCGCATGCTGCTGTTAATATGCTGTTCCACAGGGATAATATTGCGTAGCCTGCACATCCCGGAATCACGACAAAGAATATTATTATCGGAAGTAATATTTTAAATGCTTTTTTCATTGTAGTTTGTTTTTAGTGATTATTACAGAGGGCCTCTCTACATGATAAGACACACAACTTGCGAAAATATTTTTTCAGAAAGCATATTTTTTGTAGCACATGTAAAAAAAACAGACTCATTTATAAAATAAATTCGTGTCGGTGGAACTATTTTGCAAAAATAGAAACTAACTTTGAAAAGGCAGTTGACTATGACGCATCAGACAGAATACAACCGTAAGTTCACCGATATGGTGAGACGACATGAAAAGATTATTTTCAGTGTCTGTTTTTTCTATGCATCGACAAAGCTTCCATTCGAAGACTTACGGCAGGAAGTCCTGATTTCGTTGTTCAAAAGTTTTCATAGCTTCCGTGGACAATCTTCAGAATCAACCTGGGTGTATAGGGTATGTATAAATACATGTCTTTTTACCCTGCGGAAGTCCGACAGGAGGATCCTCACCGTGTCGTTGGACGAAATGCCCGGAATGAACTTCGAATACGACTGCGATGAAGACTTCAGGCAAAAACTCAAGTGGCTATATTCCGCAATCTCGCAACTTAATCCAATTGAAAAAGCGCTGATACTGATGTGGCTTGATGAACTGAGCTATGAGGAAATCGCTTCAAATATGGGAATTCCCAGAAATACTGTGGCGTCCCGATTGTCCCGCATAAAAACAAAACTTTCAAACCAAAAGGAGATTTGATTATGGAACTGGAGGAATTGAAATCGACATGGAAATCAATCGAACAAAACGCCGGTCGGATTTCCACAAAAAACGCAGAAGCCACGTTGTCAAAAAGAAAAAAAGACGTTCTGCAATGTCTGAATAAACGCTTTGTCATCGACATCATATCCGTATGCATCGCCGGTATAGCTTTAGCTACTTCAAGGATGTGGGCTCCGGTTCAGATGCCGGCATGGTGGATATGTGCATTTTGTCTTCTATTTTTAGCTATAATTATCGCAACCATTATTATAATGAAGAAATTAGGTCGAATCAATCTTGGAGAATCCACACACATACATATTATGGATACTATCCTGGCAATCAAAAGATTTTACAGAAACATGGAACTATATGGATGTGCCGGAGTGGCTGTGCTTATGATATGCGTCCCATTCGTTTCACCCATAGGCAATACTTTGTTTGATATCATATGCGTGCTTTCTTTCTGTGTAATCGGTTTCTACCTTGAATTTCTTTGGTATAGGGCGAATATCAGAAAAATCAATGAGATGCACAACTGGATAAAGTAACACCAAATATAAAATATAAAAGACATGATGTTCATATTATCACGCACCAATGACAATGAAACCCACTCAAAGAAGTGGATTCTGGGATACGGCTTGCTGTTTTGGCTGATCACCCGCATATTGGCCGTAATACTCCTGCTTGCATGCACGGCAATCTATAACAGTTTTGGCATAAACCCCGAAAAACTAACCTCATTCGGTGGAGATCCTGCCAATGTAAAGTCTGTATTTTCATTCGGATACGGATTTATGGTGATACTGCTCATAGCACCCGTATTGGAGGAGTGTATATTTCGGCTCGGCCTGTCGTTCAAGAAATGGCATATATCCATAGCTGCCGCAGCCATCCCCGCCTATATGCTTTTTCAAGGCATAGGCAGAATACCCTTGCCCGAAGTATTGATACTTGCGGGCGCGGCTATAATGGCTTTCTGTATAATATATTTCCTGACATCGCAGAAGTTTTGGGACAGACAAAAACAGCGATATTTCAAACAAACGGTATGGTTGACAAGCATAGCGTTCGGACTGATTCATCTGATCGCTTTCTCGAACCACAGCCTGATACTGCTTCCTTATATGCTCTGCGTGATCACAGTCCCATTCCTGGCAGGATGTGCCATTACATATTACCGTTTGAATCTCGGTTTCTGGTGGGGCGTCGGTCTTCACATATTCAATAACCTGCCGGCCATCGTCATGATGTCTGCGCTATAAATAACACTCTAAATCATAATAAGATGAAAACAAAAGAATTATTGTTTGGCTTTGTATTAGCATGCATCGCTGGAATATTTGTCATAAGTTGCGGCGGCAAGAGCCAAAAGCCCACAGAAATAGCAGTCAGAAAGGATTTTGTTGTGGGGATTTATGAGTCAACAGAATCTGATGGCAGTTTCTTACCTGTTGAACCGGCTCTGATACAGGAAAAAGTTACTGTCACTAAGCTGATACATCGTGAGGACGACGGCGACAACATCACTGTGCCTTTTCAATTCAAGAATAGCACGGAATACGCTAAGATCACAGAAGAAAACATTGATAAACGGATTGTCATTAAGGCAGATGGCGAGATTGTATCTACTCCGGTTGTGAGAATGAGGATTGAGAGTGGTGCATGTTCGTTTTCACTTCCAAGACAGCAGGCGGATAAATATTTCACAAGCGATATTATCGATCAATTGCTGACAGATAGAAAGTAAGAAAATCAATGTGGAAAGGCAAACAGGTGTGCCCGGCAGATGATTAGGCAGTAAATCGGCGTCCTGCAGACACTCCACAAGATGATATTCCGCCACATGAGCAGGGGCTCCTCCCGACGGTATGCAGACACGCGTGCTGGTGGCGTCCGCAGGACGCAGATTTAGTAGTAACCGGTTACACCGGAGCGAAGCGAAGGTGTGACCGGTGGTCCGACGGAAAGATGTGGTGTCCGTAAGGACACCGATTAACGACACACGGGTACGTATGGCTGATGATGGTGATCTAAATCGGACTCACAGTGTTTAAGGTACGTCCTACGTATTTTCGACTGGATCCAAGAGCTTATTTAAAATCAGGGGACTGTGCATGAAAAGATACACAGTCCCCTGATTTTAATGGTTAGGAATAGCACCCGTTCAGAACTTATTTTCGCGCTCTGTTATTTCTGCATCAGTCATCGTATAGCCACCAAGCGATCCTTCCTTTGCCTGAATGCAGACATATGTCATCGGCTCATCTGATGTGCATTTGAGATTGCGGTCGCAGTTTGTCGCAACACGAACCACTGACCCTCCGGCAATATCGAATACCTCATCATCAACCTGAAACTTACCCGCTCCACTGAGAATAATATAATTCTCCTCATTTTCCTTATGGTTGTGGAAGAATGGCACGGCCGCACCCGTCGGGAGTGTTCCGAAAGAGATTTCGCAGGATGTTGCTCCTGTTGCATCCTTGACAAACTGTTTTCCCTCGAAACCGCACAGAGAACCTACTGAGGCATGGGCGAATTTTTCACCTTTATTCAATACTTTTACGTCGCTCATATTTTCTGATATTTTGATTGTTATTTGAGTTTTACTAACTTTGCAGCGGTAAGCCACTTTCTTTTTGATAGCGCAAATTTAGAACAAAACTATCAATATCAAAAGACGTTACAAAAACGTAAGACACTTACCTTAAAGTAACTATTTTTGAGAATGAAGCCATTAGAATTAGAAGAAAATTTGAAAAAATATACCTGCATATCAGGATGCCCGGTAAGAAACGTCATTTCCCGCTTCTCAGGGAAATGGTCAATGCTCATACTTTGCGTACTTGACGAGAATGAATCCACACGATTCAATGCCATCGGAAAGGCAATTCCTGACATATCTCCGAAGGTACTTACCGACACACTGAAAAATCTGGAATCGGATGGCCTGATCTCGCGCAAACTGTATGCCGAGATACCTCCGCGCGTCGAATACTCTCTGACTGACCTCGGCAAGAGTCTAATGCCAGTGCTTGATCAACTGATTTCATGGGCTATCACCAACTTCGACAAGATTGCGAAAGACGGAGATAACCCTCGCCAGTAATCCTCATTATACCGGAGTGCCTGTTTAATAATAATCGGAAACTGACTCTACACCTTTGCTTTCCTCTTAGGGAAAGGCAGAACATCCCACAATTCAGCCACGACTCTCAATACCAGTTGTCGGTCAGACAAATCGAGGATATAGGCCTCTTTCGCTCCAGGATATGGAGTCCCGACCTCAGCATCCTTCATCAGCTCCTCTATACATGGCAGTTTCTTAACATAGGCAATGTTATCGCAGGCTGTAATAACGCACTTTTCATTTACATACACGACATATTCACCCATCATTTTTATACTTCTCACATCTCCCAGTGGAGCAAGAGCTTCGCATAGAAATTCTATAAATTCAGTAGTACATGCCATAGATTCAGTGCGTCTCCAATCAACTGTCATCATATCGCAGACGATGGACAATCGCTGCGGTTTTTCATTATCTGATTGAAGTTCTCACGTCCCCATTCTATCAGAGCCTGAACGTGTGGCAATAACGTGCGACCTAAGTCTGTTATGGAATATTCCACACGCGGCGGCACATCCGGATAGAGCTGACGCTTGATTATGCCGTCTGTAGTGAGTTGCTTCAATACTTGCGATAGCACTTTTTCAGACACAGACGGAATATTGCGGTACAGTTCGTTGAAGCGCACCGGCTCGCTCTCGGAAATCTTCACGAGAACGACCAACGCCCACTTGTTACCAAGCCATTCAAGCATCGGAGCGGCCTTGCAATATTCGTAGTCCAATTTTTTTGCCATATCGTGTCTGTTGAAAAGGATTGAAAATGAGTAAAACAAACTTTTCGGTAAGGGTCAAACCTTTCGGTAAGTTGTTGTTTAGTCTCTGATTCTCACCTAATTTCGCACTACAAAGTTAATAAAAATCGTTGAGATATGATATATCCTGAACTACATTTCACGGGGCAGGTGTGGCGACCGCCATACGAAGCAAACTCGCAGCTGCTCCAGATCACATCGGGCTGTACATGGCACAAGTGCAAATTTTGCAGCCTGTATTACGGCACGCCATTCCGTATGTCGCCATTATCGGAGGTGGAGGCAGACTTGAAAGTAATCCGGCAGTGGCAACCGCGTGCCCACCGCGTTTATCTGACAGGCGCCAATCCATTTGCACTAAGCTATAACAAACTGATGGATATTGCAATTCTTCTACGTAAATATCTCCCGCACTTGGTGTCATTCGGAATGTTCGCACGCGTGACAGATATAGCGCCCAAATCAATAGAGGACCTGAAGAATCTACGTCATATGAAGCTCGACAGCATAAACATTGGTATTGAGACAGCACATGATCCGACTCTCGAAAGAATGAACAAAGGCTACCGCGCCACTGATATACTTCGGCAACTATCCAAACTTGATGAAGCCGGAATACACTACAACGTGTTCTACCTCAATGGACTTGGAGGAAAGGGAAAAGGCGTTGAAAGTGCAATCGCCACATCAGATGTATTGAACAAGTTGCATCCATGTATCATCAATATCGTGTCGTTGACAGTGTTCCCGGAATCACAACTGTATCAAGAAGTCGTTGACGGCACATATGAGGAAGCTCCTGAGATCGAACGGTTGGTGGAGATGCGTACTCTGATTTCCAGATTGAATATCAAGGTCAACATCATGGGACATCACATATCCAATACAGTTCCTGTCATCGGAGCATTGCCAAACGATAAAGCCGCAATCCTCCACGAACTCGACAATGCAATAGCCCAACTCTCCGAAAAAGATCTCAAAGCCTACCGCAATAGAATATACCATCTGTAAAGACAAGATGACCCGGACACTAATAGCCTGAATGGATCGCGGGTTAGAATAATTAGCGTGAGTCGATATAAGAATTCACGTTATTTATAGCACAAAACCACATTAAGCCGCTTCTTAAACCCTTACTTTGTAGCTTTTAATTGCTTCTTTAGGATTTTGTACACCTAATATGATATTAAAATTTAGTTTTTCTGCATTTTAATTTGGTAGGCACAGGGATAGTGGCTAACTTTGAAGCTACTAAATACGAATGTATGTTACAAGAGCTTAAGATTAAGAATTTCAAGTCATTCCGCGACGAGGTGGAAATGAGTTTCGAGCCATCAGATAATGACCGATACAATAGCACTGTCACAATGCCTGATGGGGTTAAACTGCTTCGTTTCGCAGTTGTACTCGGAGCAAATGCCAGCGGCAAATCAAACCTTCTGGATGCAGTGGAGTTCTTACGCACATTCTGGAGTAAGCTCCCGGCAACGAATGATGATGGAACTGACGTCCAACCGTTCCTTATGCGTAGCGATGCTTTGTCTTATGACACGGAGTTTGATGTCAAGCTCTATGTGGATGGTGCGCGCTATTGGTATCAGTTGACGGTCAATCCTGAAAAGGTCTGTAAAGAGGCATTATTTGTATATCTCACAAACCGTCCGACAAAGGTATTCTGCCGGGAGGATGTGAACGGCGTTTCAAAACTCAATTTCAATCCGGCGGTTGTCAGGCTCTCATCCGCCGAAATTGAAGTTATGACAATGAACTGTCTCCGTAATATGTCGGTGCTTGCGGTATTGAAGAAGGTCAATGTGTCTGTTCCGTATCTTGACAATATGCGACTTTGGATTGACAGTCGTATGCTTCCGTTGCAAAGCGGAACATCGGGCATTCTTTCGCAAGATGCAAAGCGGCTACTTGCTGATAGTTCGGATTTCCGTGAATACCTGTTACAATTCGCGCAGGAGGCCGATTTTAACATTTCCGATATTAAAATTCAGAAAATGGCCACGCTTTTCGGACATACGGTTGAAAATGAATCAGGGATTGAGAATTATGTGCTTCCAGAATCTTGCCAAAGCACCGGGACAAAGCGCATGGTTGAATTGGAATCAATGATATTTACCCAACTCAAACATCAGGCGTTCATGTGCGTAGATGAAATAGAGGCATCAATGCACCCCAATTTAATGGAATATATCCTAACTAAATTTGTCAATACTCCTGACAATCAATCGCAGCTGCTGGTTTCAACTCACTACGATCCGATATTGAAAGATATTGATGATATATTTGGGAAGGATTCCGTATGGTTTACAGAAAAGAGTAAGGATGGAAACACCACATTGTTTTCTCTTGTCGATTTCAAGGGCCTTAACAAATTGTCCTCTATACACCGGGCATACATGAACGGTCAGTTTGGCGCACTGCCTAATGTCCTTTGATGATTGAACTATGGCACGAAAAATCAAAGAGCGCAAAATAAAGAATCCCACATCACCATTATTGGCGAAGGTGCTACCGAGCGGTTTTATTTTACCCACCTCAAGCGTTTGAACGGCTACAAATATACCTGCAAACCGCGTAATTTCACAGAACAGACGTTTGATGAAATGCAGAAGCAGATTGAACGTGTACTTGACGATGATGGGATAGCAGTATGCGTGTTTGATGCAGATGTTACCCGTACCCGTCAGGCAGAAAAACAGAAATTCGAGGAAATGCAACGCAAATACTCCAATAATCCGTCAGTGATACTGTGCGACAGTATGCCGTCGATTGAATTTTGGTTTCTGCTCCATTATCTAAACACAAACCGTTATTTCACCACATCGGAGGATGTTATCAACGTACTGCGCCGTCATATTCCGAATTTCAGCAAACACCAATCATTCCTGTCAAAAGAACAATGGGTATCAGATCTGCTTGCAAATGATCGTCTTGCAACCGCAATAAGCAACGCACAATCAATCGAAACAGATGGAGAATCTTACAGCAATCTACATAAATTATTTGAAAGAATATAAATGCCCACTGAAAAAGAAATACACGATTTTATTATAAATCGCCCTCATGTATTCATATTAGGAGCGGGAGCGACAATTGCTGCTATTCCTAACGGAGATAAAAATGGTAAGAAATGCTCTGTTATGAATAATTTCTTAGCTGAGATGGGGCTCACAGAGTTGCTGAAAGATGTCGAATTGGATACAGATAGTTCTAATTTAGAAGATATATATTCCGAATTAGATAGTCGGCCTGAGTGTCAGGATATTAAGGTCGCTTTAGAAAACAAAATTGTTACAAACTTTTCGCAATTTGAATTACCAGAACAACCAACAATTTATGATTATCTGATATTATCGTTAAGGTCTAAAGACTTTATTTTTAGTTTCAATTGGGACGATTTACTTATACAGGCATATAACCGAGTTTGTAAAATAACCAAAGACTTACCTCAATTAGTATTCCTTCATGGAAATATAGGCGTAGGTGTATGTGATCAATGCGGAGCTATTCAAGCATATAATAACATTCGCTGTTATAAATGCAGAAATTACTCTATGCATCGGCCTAAGTTGTTGTTTCCGGTAAAGAAAAAGAATTACAATTCAGACCCCTATATAAGTAATGCTTGGAATGGATTCCTTGAAATTATTAAACAAGCAAGTATTCTGACTATATTTGGATATAGCGCACCTAAGACCGATGTCGAAGCTATAAAAGCAATGCAGAGTGCATTTTCATCAACTTTCAGAAGATTTGATCATGTCGAAATAATTGACATCAAATCTGAATCCGAACTAATTGATACGTGGTCTGATTTCCTTGCAGCAACAAATTACCATGTAAAAGTATGCTCTAACTTGTTGGATAGTTTGATTGGAGAATTTCCAAGACGAAGTGTTGAGGGATATTATAAACGGAATTATTCTGACTGGTGGGGTGCATCGAATGTTCAATTGAAATTATGCAACGATTTCAATTGCTTAGCAGAGATTGTTGAGCCACTTATAAGCAACGAATCGAACGGAAATTTTAATGTAATATAGAAATCGGAAAGAGTTACGACGGCGGGAGTTGTCGCCGTATAGCCGTCAAAAGACAACGGGCTGCGCCTGATGTCCATTGACCGCTTTACGGCTATGGGCAAAGGCTGAAATCCGGTTCTCTGCGGCGCCGTGAGGATCTTCGCCCGGTGACGGCCGATAGTTCCTCCCGACTGACCTGTGTTCACCCGATTTCTCAACGCCTTTGCCTGTATGACTTTCACCGCCGTAGCACTTTCCGATTGCAGGTGCAACATTTGGAAGAAACGTGCGTCAGCAAGTGCCGCACCATTCTTCTTGTAGTTGCACATCATTTCCTTTTCTGATACTGTTGCCATTCACAACGGAATGGCAAGGGGGATTTAGATGTTGTCGTTTGGCTTTCCTGATATATCGGGGGTGCCATTTTTTATTCATACGCCTTTGGGCAGTGGGTAAAGTTGGAGTTGCTCGCCAGTTACTATTTCATTTTCCAAAATTTTAGTAACGAGTTAGTAACGAAACTATGTCTGTAACGGTCTTTTCTTGGTCTGATTTCGGTCCTGAATCGAAAGGATTAGACACGAAAAAACCGCAGAACCAATTGATAGTCTGCGGTTTGTCTGATTTAGTCTACAGAGTGTCCGTAGTAGCAAGTGGAGCTGGAGGGACTTGTTCCTAACGCTCCAAATATACTCATGTCAAGCATTTACGCTTTACAAAATTCTTTTAGTGCCTTGTTAGTGCCTGAAAATCCGTTTTCGGATTGTCTGCCTATTAAGTCTATCTCCATAGACTTCCAAGCCATGTACAAAGTTAATAAATTTCGGACTGCAAATCAAGTCCGAGGGTTCATTTTAGCGTTTAATAACATCATCAATTCTTTAACTCACGGCGAATGCCGGTTCAAAAATCTGCAATCTGAGCGCTGATTCAATCTTGAAGATCGTTTAGATACTTAAATTTTCCGAGCCTTTAGACACTCTTGATATGGAGTATGCGTCTATGTGAAAACAGAATTTCAAACGGAAAGCGGAGAGAGGTGTGGCGGTCAGGGGTTGGCGGCGTTATGCCGTCAAAAAGCATAGGGCGATGCCTTATGCCATTTGACCGCACCAAGCCTATAGCTCCGACTAAACACCGGGTATCTCCTGCGCCTTGTGGTGAAGCATCGGGGACGCTGCTTTCCATCACAAGACTTTCAGGCTATACCCCGTGTTCTTAACGCCTCCGCTTGGTATGGACTTTTGACCGCCACGCCACTCTCCGCTTGTTGTTGCAATCCACGGGCATAGACAATGATGTGAAATCATAGACTATGCCTGACCGGGATTGGACTGTACCATTAGTTTTACAATCATTCTTTTTCAGAGGGTTCAACACCATCGGCAACACTGACGGTTGCCGGGGCCATATGTTGTTTCGGGCTGTCACATCGGGGGTACCGTTTTCAATCATAGCATCACAATAACAGATGGGCAAAGTATAAGTAGCTCGCCAGATTAAACGTATGGCTAAGGAATGTTCATTCAGTCATGGAAAAATCTCCACGCTCCTGTGGAGGTAGTATTTGTTCCTGCCTGCCTGAACATTCCTTTTTTGTCGCCATACGTCATTGAGGCGTCGAGCAACTCATACAGCCACACCGTCATTGGACGCATGGTTAAAAAAAAGTACCCACCGATATGACAGCTACAAAACAACATAGAAATTTAGGTCGAAGCGAAGCTCACCATACCTCCCATCAATACCGCATAATTAAAGGGTTGGCGAAAGTGGTTGGTTGCATAATCGGCTTAATCGTGGCTCTGATAATGTGGGTTGTAGTCCGACCGATACTCCGAGGTGTGGGGTGGCTAATCTCCATACTGACGATGTTAGCAATAATCTATTGGTTAATGACACTCTAAAATATTACGACTATGGCAAAGACAATGAAATCAAACGACTCTGCAATCGCAGTAATGCAGCAGATGTTGCAGGAGCGTTGCATCGCTGAACCGATGTGCAATTTTGAGACTGTTCCACTTGAAGGCCGGTTTGATATTCAACCGCCTCCAGCCTTTGTCCGCAGAGAATTTTCCTTTGCGGTACCGCTTGGCTATGTATGTTACTTCGTCTTTCATTATAATTGTTCAAAAAAGTTACGCGGGATCTAACCCCGTTCACTTATATGACGCAACCATTTTTTATGAGTCCTATGCTGTGAAAAAGAATTTTATAAAAAAGGGAGAAAAAAAGGTTTATGCCCCGTGGTCAAAGATTCTCGTAACCGGGCAAACGCCTTGGTCATCTGGTTCTTGACAGTTTTTATAGAAATACCGAGTTCCTCTGCGATTTCTGCGTTTGAAAATCCGTCACGTTTGCTCATCAGGAAAATCTCACGACATTTCTCAGGTAATTCATCAATGGCTTTCCATATCTGTGCATCACGGAAAGAGGTATCAATAATCTCTTCACATATTTCGGGAATGGAGTCTATATCCTCCAATTCCTTTTTTCGACGAAGAAAACTCACACATTCATTTCGCACACTGCGGTAGATATAAGAATTGAAATTCTCTATTTCAGTGCCGCCGGAAATGGCTTGCCATGCTTTCATAAAAGTTTCCTCCACAATATCCTCCGCATCATCAGCATTGTCAACTATACGGAGCGCAAGCATTCCCAACGGAAGATACAGCCGTATGAA
>OFGR01001381.1_pt1 | contig 19651 bp, 16 predicted proteins | sample 1521811 | NCBI WGS metagenome assembly OFGR01 (sample SAMEA3504098, study PRJEB24116) | mouse gut metagenome | biome: mouse gut; feature: mouse-associated habitat; material: faeces | place: Denmark | collected 2011
TGCCCTTTGCATATTCGGGCACAATCGAATATAGGTTTTAAAATTATCAAAAATTCCTTCTTGTACCTTTTTGAAACATAAGATATCACTTTCACTTCGCATCTCATCTGCAAAAACCGGATCTCCGGCATTATCAAACTCCTGCACTGAAGGCTGGGGTGCTGTGAGTATTGATTCAAGAATATAGTAATTATCATATATAACACAGGAATCAGTCTCCGCACCTTCATAAAACGCCTGAATGTCCAAATTCTTTTCCTTCATATATTCCTTTTCTAATTGTAAAAAATAAAAGCCTTTCAGATGATTGCTGATTAACCTCTGCACATACATCTGAATTGTACCCTTAGCGACAAAATCAAAAAAGGCAATGTCTCCCTCAACAATTTTCAGCTTACTAATATATTTTTGATAATTTTCATACGACTTCTGTGCTTTCTTTAAAATAGCATTCTTAAACTGCAGCAGACCTTTTTCGTCTGCCCTTTCATTTCCGTATTCCCTTTCACTTATGTCAATTCCGAACCGCTCATGCAAATTCTCTTCCAGTGTTCCGCTAAATTTCATTTCATCTACATATCGAATATCGTTTTCGTCTCTCACTCCGGCGCGTATTGCTGCAACCCTGGACGTCAAGAAGTATGATGTTCTTCCATCGTCGCAAATCATCATCGTCAAATACTCGTACATTTTTTTAATCAGATACCCGTCTCTTGCGCCAAACCATATATTTTGAAAATAATTTTCCTGCATTTGTTGCCAGAACCAAAACACAAAATCGCTAATTATTGGCGCACAGATCAAATAACCTATTTCATATGCATTATGTATATAAATCTGTTTATCTTCCTTTTCAAATTGAAACGGACTGTTAAAGATCACCGATACGAACATTCCTATCCGCAAACGGTCCGACAGCGACTGCATATATTCCACAAGCCCTAAGTTCCCTACCTCATCGAGCAGATCTGGTCCATTGTATACCCTGTATGTTTCAAATCCCCACCTTTCTGCATTTTCAACATCTGCCACAATGTCATCTCCAATATGCAGATACCTTTTTGAGTCTTCCCCAAAGATCAGATATTTATACAATCCCTGTCTCTTGCTTATTTTATAGTCACTTGAAGATAAAATATCCGTATATTCTACAATCCCGCATTTTTCAAGTATTTTTGCAAGCTGATTTTTGCTGTAATAAGAATCTGAAATGATATACACTTCTTTTCCGCTTTCAACCGTTCTTTTCAAAATGTCGCACACTTCTTTTCGGGGCACAAGCAGATCAAAATCCGTATTCCACTCCATCTCCGCCAGTTTCTCTGCCGTGATATCTCCTGTTTTACCCACAGACGTCTCTAGCAGATTCCAATAAATTTCAACAAGTGCAGGCGCGGCACTTCTTGATAAATCCTTTTCACTCTCCATCCTTTTTTTGCTAAAATCACTTATCAGAATGCCTTTTTCCTTTAACTGACAGTCCACATATTCTGCCACATCCTCAGGGAACAATGTCTGACGCATGACAAGTGTATCAAACAGATCAAAGCTAACCACGTCGGCATGTTCTATCTTTTCCTCAAGCTCTGCCCTGGTCGCTCCACTGATATCCCGAAAGCAGTATGACACGTTTTTTGATTCAAGTAAATCTTTTCCCCTGATATCCATTAGTGCAATACCCTTTTGGCGGCATTGGTCACCGATTCCTTTTGCAATGGCACGACAGGAACCAGGGCGCGCCACTACGATGATCAGCTGAATTCCGGCACCTACTGCATCATCAAATGAGAGTATCCTCTTTCCATAAAGCTCACCACCTGATCGGAAACTATCCAGAAGCCCCACAACCATATACTGGGCATCCAACATCTTCAACGCCTTTTCGGTCTCAATACCGAGTCCATATAATGCGATTTTGCTGTCTTTGTACTGACCAAACGCTTGATCTATTTCTACCGTTTCATTCACTAATATCACACTCTCTTCTGTCCCGGCTGTCTGTGTCAACCATAATACCAACACTCCTACTTCTGTCACTAACACCCAGCATTTCCTGAATTATATCCATGAACCTTTTTTCAAAGACCTGCATGGAAAACTCCTTTTCATACAGCATTCTGGCTTTTCTTCCCATTCTATTCAGCTTAACTTTATTTTCCACACACCACTCAATTCTTCCCGCAAGTGCATACGCATCCTCGCTTGGGAATTTCCAGCCCTCCTCACCATCATGGATATAAGCTGCCGTTCCTACTACATCTGACACAATACACGGAACAGAATGCATCATCGCTTCCGCTGCCACGGTGGGCATTGGATCCTGTCTGGATGGGCAAACCAGCACATCAGAACTGTCCAGCAGTTCATGGATCCTTTCCCTTCCGACACTTCCCGTAAAGACGATTCCATTCATACCCGAACCTTCACTGCGAATTTGTTCCCCGAACAGGGTAGCATCATGGCCGACAATGTAAAATTCACTGCGGTGTCTGATATTATCAGGTAACTCCTTTATTGCCCGCAGCAGAATATCCTGTCCCTTTCTTGCCTCCAAAAAGCCAATTGTGATAAAACGCACCCTGTCATAGCCGTCCCCTCTTTCTTCCCTCTGCACGCATTTATGTGCTGCACTTTGATCCGAAACGCCATACAATAATTGATCGCATCCCATGTCCGGCAGAAACTCCCTAACAGCCTCTGCCGGGACTGGTCCCGCTGATACTGCCTTCAAATTATCCAGTCTGATCTTCCCGGTCACGCTTGAGTCGACACCGTCATAAAAAAAGCGTGCATCATGCAGCCACCACAAAACCGGAACGCCTGAATCCCTTTCTGAGAGAAATATGTGGAAATTCAATGTATTACATATGATCAGCGAAAATGTCTGCAACCACCTAGTTTCCCGCATAGTTGATATCTGAAGATTTTCGTCAATTATGACAGGAATGTCATTTTCAATCAGCTGGTTTTTCAACGGTCCATCCAGCATGGATACATACACCACCCTGTACCCCTGTTCCCTCAGAATCTCCGCTGCATGGAACAGCGCGATCGCCGGTCCCCCCAGCGACAGATCATTTGACAGAAGTGCCACCTTACACACGGCAGCTTCCCTTTCTTTAACAATCTCCCCTGCTCCCCGAAAATATTGTATCGCCCTGTTGATCCTGTCATGCCCGAACAGCTTGTGCAGGTCATAAAAATGATAAATCCTGTTTCCATCCACATCTAATGAAATGAGCTGCTGCTTCATCTGTTTAACATGAAAACTTAAAATGACAATGATGTCATAATCCAGCTTGATGCCTTCCTCCGGCGGTAAGACTTTTACCCCATCAATGACTGTATGCTGTTTTTGGGGTGAATTATCCAGCAGAGCCAGCACCTCCTGCTGTTCAAACCATTTTCTGTATCTGTTATAATAATCGCCTGTACCAAACAGTAGAACCTTCATATACACTCTGTTCTCCAAATTAAAACCATAACACGACATTGCATTTATCCCCGAGTCCTCTTGTTATCCGCGCTAACGCCACCTTATCTCTATCCCCCAACATTACACTGACACAGACATCAATCGCTGGTTACTTCAAAATTGTTGACCATTCCTTTGCCTTTTCAACATGCATATAGAACCGTTTCATTTGACAGCAGGCTATAATGGCGGATATACAGCCGGTAATCCGGTCTGAACCCTAATATCAGCCTGGGGATCTCGATGATATCCTCAGCTTTGTGGTATATGGATATTGCAAGCTTTGGCTTCTGCTCCTTAATGATTCCAGCCGCGCCTTTTAACGCATCTAATTCTGCCCCCTCGATATCCATCTTGATGAAAGTGACTCGTTCCCCCTGCAGAAATTCATCCAGCGCCATTGTCTCTATAACATCATCGCAACGCCCATCCGCAGTGCCCACAATCCTAGACTCCTCTTTCCTGCCAGACTGGAATGACGCAATACCTGCCCTGTCCGAAAGCCCATAAGGATGAACCGTACAGTTCTTCAATCCGGCACACAGCTGTGCACATCTGTCATACGATTCCCTGTCCGGCTCAAAACACCATATCCTTTCGTATCCGTTCCTGCCACACCAGCCTGCAAAATGGAATGCCGTGCTTGCATCATAACATCCACAGTCCACAAACGCTTCGTGTTCACACGGTGCAAACAGGTCAAAATACTGGGATGTATTATTTCTATATTCCGCAGGGATCGTGAGGACTGCCCCCGGTTCCACCCCCTCCTTCGCAAGCTGTGCATACATCGTATCTGCCACGCTTCTGTCACTCACTGAGAGTACAAACTTCGTATCTCTGGTTCCGTACTGTCTAATGTAATCCTTTAGGGAAAATATGGGAAGATTTGTGAAGTGCTCTACCTGCCCGCCCTTGAGATTATCAATAAAGGCAACAAGCGACTTCATACGTATCTCCCTTGCTATAGATCCTCCGTTAAATCCTGCTCCGAAAATGACAGTCCGCTTCCTGTCCTCCTGTAGCAGCTCCGTCCTAAAATTTTCTATATCAGCGTTCAGATTTCGGTACTGCGCAGGGAGCATTGTGATATATCCTGCATCCCCCGTCGCAGATACACTCAGTCTCGCAGCAAATAATCTCCGCGAGATCTCATCCTGCAGATGGGTATATATGATGTTCATGTCTGTAAATGTCATAGCCCTCTCTCCTATATCTGTCCCAGTTCAGGCAGCCACACGTACTTTCAGATTTTTAGGACCCACTGCCTTGTATATGTAACTCTTCCTGCATATTTCACGGTACTGCATAGAGAACCGTGTCATAATCCGAAAAAGAGTAATGCCGTAGATAAAACCTGTACCCCGGATAATAATGAAGAATCAGCCCAGGCAGTAAACGGATATCAGCTGCCTTATGGTAAATGCTGACGGCAAGCCTTGGATGCTGTGCGGTTATGGTATTCTTAGCGCCTTCCAGCACTTCCTTTTCCGCCCCTTCCACGTCCATTTTGATATATGTGACCCGCTTTTTACCAATATACTCATCCAGCGCCACTGCCGCTGCCCTGTCATTTCCATCCAGCCCGCCGTTTTCCCTGACAGAGGATGCACAGTCTCCTCTCGCATCAATACACAGGTCTGCCATCTTTGACCACAATGCCTTTTCAACCAGTTCGTACTGACTCATCCATTCTACAATATTTCTCCGGACAACCGCCGCATTTCCCTTGTCCGGTTCGAAGCAGTACGCATACCCCTTCCCTTGACACCATCGAAAAAACGCCTGTGTCGTCATCCCGTCAAAACATCCAGCATCAACAAAAAACTCACCGGATTCCATCGGTTTAAGCTGTTCCAGGTCAAAGTAAATGGCACCTTCTGTCAGCTGATGGATCACTGTGCCTGCATCGATGATCCGGTTCTGTGGAATGCCTGCTTTCTGTAGCAGCTTTCGCATCTCATACCCGTTTTTATAGGAAGATATCACGATGGACATTTCCCTGCAATCACATTCTGCCAGTGCCTGCAGTGGGACAATAGGCAGATCCCCTACAGTCTTGCCTGCAGGAACGCTGTCTATGGCCGCTGTCCACGGAACAGACCGGCTCGTTTCCCGAAAAAGGATATTCCCCCATTTCCCTGCACCAAATAGATACATCCGAGATTGCATTGCTGTTTTTTTCAGGAGCGCGCGCAGGCATTCCCACTGAGGGCTGCTCCGCACCGTTGTTTCAACCATATGTTCAATATGACATAAATCCCGCGTAGCACTGTACTGGAGCCTGTCATGATAGATCTCTCTTGACAGGCTGTCTCCCATGCGGCTATAGATATATCGTACATCTGCATTCATCGCGCTGTGTCCCCATCTCTTTCCTGTTCGATCTGCACTCTGTCATCTCGTTATTTGTTTACAGCCTGCTCCTTATCGATCCCGCTCCGTAAAGAATGAATGTCCCCTGTTCTTCTTTTCCACTACCACCATGGAATCATAATAATGACATGCCTTGACATACGATGCGTAAAAAGGCAGTTCCTGCATCTTATCCCAATCTATGAACTGACTGTTTACAAAGTCTACAAAATTTTTGCTGTACTCTATAAAGGTATCTTTCTTCTTATACCCCCCACTGTATCTTGAAGAGTAGGAAGAGTGGCAGTCCTCACATATAAATACGCCGTTTTCATTTAACAGCGGAAACAATGTCTCAAATGTCAGGATCTGATGCTCCATCTCATGGCTTCCGTCATCCAGCACAATGTCAAATGGCCCCCATTGCTCCGACACCTTTAAGAGAAACTCCCTGTCTGCCTGCGAACCGATACATATATGTATCCCCTCTTCTTCATAGCCCTTACATCTCGCATCGATATCGATACCGACGACTGTTGCCTTATCGCCGAGATAGTCTTTCCACATCTGCAGGGAACCGCCCTGGCAGACACCGATCTCCAAGATCCTCACATCACTGCCGACGAATTTCTGAAAGAACATGTGGTAAACTTCAAAATAGTGCCACCATTTGCTCACCACTCTGTGGCCACTGCCAAAATAAAACGCCTCCAGCCTGTTGCTGGGGATCACATGGTCCGGCACCAGATCATTGGCATCATAGCACGCGTCCACGTCACATGACACGCGGATGCTGCCCAGATTGGCACTGCCTGGAACGATCAGATCACTGCTCCTTATGATCTGACTCTTTGCGATGCCATATTCCGTCATCAGCTGTTTTTCTATATCCCCGAAAAATACAGGTGTGACCGCTATCTTCTCCCAGTCCGTTGACTTTATGCGCTCTGGCGATCCGATCGTATAGCGATCTTCAAACTTCTCCCCCCAGCGCGCAGAATCATTATCTACGATACCAACGATCTCAATCTTTCCTGCAGCAGGATTTAACCTGATAAATCTCCTTGCACTCTCTCCGGCTCCAAATATCAATATCTTCATCTTTTAACTCCTCCGCTGCCGCCATCCAGCTATTCTATATTGTCCTGACAGGCGGCCTCCATATAAGCTTGTCTTCCCCAACGCCGATATCTTGCAATGACTGTCTGATACTGTCCGCATAGGCCGGCCGGCTCACTGCAATCAATATGACATCATACTGGATCTTTAATATTTCCTGTGGACTTTTTACATCTTCCTGTACAGGATTGCTGTCCACCCAGAGGATCACCTCATACCCCATCTTCGTCAGCTGCCTGTAGTAATCCTTTCCGGCTTTTCCTGCACCATAGAGTACGATCCGTTTCCCTTTTAATCCATCTGTATCCAGCATAAATTCCGGGATCTGTATCTGCTGTGCAAACCCCATCCCGCCGTTTACTGCCATCACAGCCGTGACGGAAATCCAGCGCTGGAGCTGCGGCAGAAGGAAGTCTTTTAACGGGTGCCTGCTAAATCCAGGCCGCAATGCCAGGTATGCCTTATTGATATCGGACAGCATATTGGCGTTCCCACCATGGAACATGGAATCTGTCCGATACCGGTAATGATAAAAACATGGATGGCAGATCCTGACCGCGCCGCTGATAATGAGATAGTTATACAGAAAGACACCATCCTCCGCGAAAGCATTATCCACATCCAGATCCCGATAGACCTGTCTTGCGATCTCAGTTCGATACAGCTTGTTCCAGATCCAGGGTGTCAGCCGCTGCAGGGTGTCCGATCCCATGTCATAAAGCATCGTTTTCAACAAAAACTCTTTGTCTGTCTCAGCATACACGCCTTCCTCATACTGATCCCGGTATTCCATTTCCAGCCCGGAACCCGCTCCATAATGCACCCCGCACGTGGCCATATCCGCATCCTGTATCACACCTGCCAGAAAGGCGGCCATCCCCGCGTCGATCCAGTCGTCCGAGTCCACGAACATCAATGCTTCGCCCGTTGCATGCTCCACCCCCGTGCGCCTTGCGCCGATCAGCCCTCTGTTCTCCTGTCTGATGTAGCGAATCCGTCCATCCTCAGCGGCAAACTTTTTGCATACCGCATCCGATCCATCCGTGGACCCATCATCTACAATGAGGATCTCCAAATCTTTATAAATCTGGCCTATAATGCTCTGGATGCAGTCTGACAGATAGGGTTTTGTATTATATACCGGCACAACAACACTTATCTTCATATTCCCTCCACAATTTTGTACACGTGCAACCAGTCTGTATCACTTTTCCAGAAGTGAGACGCAGTCCAGACCCTCTATTCCAGCCCACGATATCACCCTCTGCTGCAAAACTCGGAATCCGCAGCGGAATGCCAGATATGCAAAGATATCTGCACTCATATAACTGCGTCCATGAGGGCTGCTGATGAACGACGCCTTAGGTTCCTTATCATAGTTAGAGTGATGGATCAGAACCCTTCCACCCTTTGCCAGTACACGGTAGATATCCTTTAAATATTCATAAATATCCATCAGTTCAAAATGGACCACTGCATCGTAGGAAAACAGTGCCGTGTAGGTATCTGATGACAGTTGTTCCAGATTAAATCCATTATTGCAGTAGTACTGCACATTCTGATACTTGTTGAATCTTTGCCTGCAGATGCTGATATTTTTATCCAGTATATCGACCAGCGTGACCGTCGATGCCCTATCTATGTATTTTTCAACATGCCTGCCCCTGCCGCACGCAAGTTCTATCACATTCGTCAGATCCAGTAGATCAAACATCTCAGAAATCTCGGAACCCTCTCCCCAGAATCCTTGCATATTCCAGGTTTCTTCCGCCGCCTCAAAGTAATCGTCCATATGTGTGATATGGAAAAATGCTACAAAATCTCTGTTAAATACAACTCTGTCCTCGCCCAGATAGTCTGCGATCTCATTCATTTCATAGCTTCTGTTCCCATCCTTTTTGATCTGCGCCTCAATTTCCGATAATACACGTTTGTCATATACTGTTATCAGGAACGGGAAGCCCATTGTTTTAGCCTCATCATACCCATAACATTTCTTGCCGTCATATCCTCCAAGTTCCAGATACCGCCGGTCACAAAAGCCCCTGACAGATCCGTCCAGCCCTTTTTGCTTAAAAAAGTCATAATAAGTCTTACCACGATCTCCCAGACCATATATGATAAATTGTCTGTCTGCTCTCATTTTTCCACACATCTCTTTTCCTTCTTCATAACCCTGCTCACTCTGTAAGTTCTCTGAGCGTATATATCCTTGCCTGATATCTGTCCCTGAGCGCTTTCTCGACTGTGTCATAATTTCTGACCAGTGAGATGATCACCGCATCGACATCCCGCGGTGCATGCTCGAGCTGATACACTGGTACTTCCTCCTGCAGATACTCCGCGTTTCTGTCGATAAAAAACACTGTCTGGATCTTGTGTTCTCCCAGTTCTCCCATCAACCGTTTCCCGATATATCCGTCCCCATAGATGGCAGCACAGCGGATCCCGTCCAGAAAAAGACGTTTGCCGACCGGAAAGCCCGCCTCACGGCACACCGCCAGCCTATCCAGGACCAGGAACATCTCGCGAAACTTTTCCAGAAGTCCAATCCGCTCAAACAGCACATGTTCACGCATTCCCCTGAGCTGATGCATCCCCTGTGCATCAAATACTTTGTTCCGGGAAAGAACCTCGCACATTTCATCAAGGGATCGAATCTCACGTCTGATGTCCAGCGATACATTCTCTCCGTTCACTACATGCTCAAACACGATATCCTGATTTAGCGCAAACGCTTTCCCCTCTGCCGCCATGCAGAGCCAGAGCAGATAATCATCCGCGCAGTTGGTCTCCATGATATTCTCCATCCACACACCGGGTATGGATGCCCTGCGCATAAGGACCTGACCGGTGGAGATGATCGGATTCCCCTTCTCCATCATATATTCTTTTCTGATGACCTCTTCAAACTGCCTGTCCGCATCGTAGAACTGCCTGTTCTCATGAACACATCTGCACACCACGGCATCTGCATCCTCCATATACGCTAACTGGCTGCTGATATAATCCGGAAATAAGATATCGTCCTGGTCAAGAAAAACGATATACGTTCCTTTTGATGCCTCAAGCCCCCGGATCCTGGCTCCCTGGATCCCTCTGTTCACTTCCGTGTTCAATACGCGTATATCCACAAGTTCAGAAAAGTAACCATCCTCTATGCACGCATCCGGATCGTCATTGGAAAGGATCAGTTCTACTTTTACCTGCACCCCCGCCTTTTCTTTACATACTTCCGCCATCTCGACCAACTTTGATATATACTTTTTACCGTGATAGATCGGGACTATTATACTCACACTATCCGCCAGGTTCTTTTCCATCTCTTACCTCACTCACATCTCTCATCCCACCTGTCAAGGATCCTTTCGATGTTCTCCTGCATTGCCTGTACCGAAAACCATTCCTCATATATTTTTTTGGAGCGTTCCCCAATCTGGTGCAGCGTGATCCTGTGCTCCATTGCCCATACCATTCTCTCTGCCAACTCCTCTGCGTTCTCACTTCGAAATACAAGACCGTTCTCACCCTGTATTATATATTCCGACTGGCCTGCATTGTCAGAAATGATACAGGGAATCCCATGCATCATTGCCTGAGTCACTGCGATCGGCATCGGATCGTCTCTGGATGGACACAGCAGCACATCAATCGCTCTATAGATCCGTTCAATATGGTCCTGAACCAGCTCACCCAGCATTTCCAGTTCCTCAATCACACTTGTTCTTTTTTCTATCTCCTCACAGTACGCATGTTCCATTGCGCTCGGAGGGCCGATGATCAGGAGCCGGAATTTTCCTCTGTGGGAGGGCGGCATATATCGCACGGCATCTACAGCAACATCCTGCGCTTTCCTGCGGCAGACCGTACCGATCATGGCAAACACAAAGTTTTCGCCATTTGCTTCTGTTTTGTCTGATCCAGCTTTTGGGATACAGTAGGGAAGCCGGCCAATATCTCTTCCCACATAGCGCGCCTGGAAAATATCGGTCACTCTCTTTCCAACGCCATAGACCTTAATTCCGGAAGTCAGCCATGCTACATCTATTCCGTCATACATGATACGGTCCGACTCATGCAGCCACCACAAGATCCTGACCGGCAGGAAACAGCATCTGCGCACAAACCGATGCAATACCAGCGTCCCAGCGACAATGTATTCAAATCCTGCCGCAATCCTGCCAAACCATTCTGTCCCATAGCATAGATCCAGCTCCTCGCAATAGTCTATTCCGTTTTTCTCAAGCTCCCTGGTAAAACCGCCTCCTGTCAGTCCCGCCATCAGGACCGCATATCCCATCTTTTTCAGGACCAGCGCCATATTTGACAGCGCGACCGGCACCCCGGAATAAGAAAGATCATGTGAGACCAGCAAGATCCGTTTCCCCGCCCGATCTCCATCCAGCCATTTTTCAAAACACATCATTGTCCCATTACAGTATATCTGGGGATACTCATTCCCCAGAGCCGAAATATGCGTGTAGTTTAATATCTTTTCTCCTGGGACACCCATCTGGAGGAGCTGCTGTTCGATCGCTTCATAACAACAGGTCATAATTACAATGTATGTATAGTCATATCTGCATAACCCCTCCGGCGGGATGACCCGGAGCCCGTCTATCACTTTTCCCTGTTTTTCCGGTGCATTATCGACCAGACAACATATCCTGCAGGAAATCTTGTCCTGATACTTTTGAAAAACATACCCCGTTCCAAATACTGCCACTTCCATCTTGATCCCTACCATCCTGCTTTTCACAGCGCTATTCTGATGAACCACTGATCTCTTCGATCAGACTGCAGACATCCGCGGTCACTTTGTCCCAGCTATAATTGCGCTCCACAAAACGCCTTCCGTTCTCACACATCTGTTCATATGCGTCCTGCTGATGCAGCATATAATCCAGCGCTGCCTCAAACTCAAAATAATCTGTATAATAAAGCCCTGCATTGCTCCTGATGCACTGTCCCTTTAGCACTGCACAGTTTCCATTGACAAGGACCGGTCTTTTCACAGCCATGCTTTCTAAGATGACCAGCGACAGACTCTCATATATGGACGGCATGACCAAAAGCCTTGCCCCCTTCAGTACCGCCGTTTTTTCCTCCTCAGTGACAAATCCCGCATAGATGATATCCTCCGAGTATGTGATGGGCATGTTGTCATCGATCTTCCCAATGACGATAAGCTTTAATGGGGAAGGATTTCTTTTTTTATATTCTATAAAATCCCGGTTCAGTTCAGGAAAATTTTTCCCGACACTCACCCGCCCCACATAGACGATATACATATCTTTATACGCATCCAGACGCGCCGGAAATCTGTACTCCTGATCCCTGGGAATATCAATACCCACGCAGGTAAGTCTTGAGGGTTTTGTTTCTGTGTGGAAATTATTTATGATAAACTCTTTTTCCTCCACGCTGTTATAAAGAATCGCCCTCGGGGACTGGAACACATCCCGGTAAATCGGCAGACGGATCGTCGTATCATCATGCGCCGTTGGCAGCAGGACTGAGTTCCCAAGGTGCAGTCCGATCCCCTTTACAGCAAGATAGTACACATACGTAAAAAAAATAACCGCCTCATACTGCTGTGCATTTTCTTTCAAGTACGCGATAAGAGCCGGGCAGTACGGACCCATCTGGGCGATCCACTCCTCCTCGACGGCGGGGGCAGCCTCCCCCACCCTTTTTGAGAGCTCCTCCATCCGGTTCTCATCCCTTATCTTTTCCACCGGAAAACGCCGGATATTCACCTGGTTGAGCTGGGAATCCCCCTCTTCATAAAAGTTATCCCAGGGGGTGTAGCTCCGGGCGCAGGATGTCAGCACGTCAACCTCAAATAACGAAGCCATATGTTCTGCCAGAACCCTGCAGTGATATTCTGCCCCTCCGTTGATATCCACTCCATATCGATGTACTACAAATGCAATCCGTCTCATCACTCGACCACCATTCCGGTATTTTTGATATTAAATACCATGATATTTGCAATATCCACGCCTGTGTGAACCAACTGGTGCAGGATTTCATTTTCATAATCTTTTGGCGTTATGACAAAACAGGCGTCTGGATAGTTCAGACATACATCCTCCAAAGAACGGACCTCCAACCCGCAGACACAGCTTCCTATCCGCCTCACGGAATTGTCACAGAAACACTGTACCGTCTGGATCCCTTCCTGCCTCAACATGCGCAGGATCAGTTCCCCGTATCTCCCTGCTCCGAACAATACCAGTTTTTCCCGTCCTTCCAGCATCCTGATAAGCTTCCTGTAATAGAATGTCGTAAAGGACAGCTCGCTCATATGAAACTGCTTCTCCTGGATCTCCCTGCGGAGCTGTTCCATAACTTTTTCTGTGTTGAACACTACCATGCCTTTTCTCCGCTCAAATCCTTTTACACTTCATATAAGATATCTTCCAAAGAAACAACCGGATAATCCACTTTGTCACTCAACAGCTCCTCGATCTCGTCAAAGTAATAGAGTGCCGTCACAACGATAACATCCACGGGTGCAAGCTTTTCGTCCGGCGTCACAACATCCACATCTGCATAGATCTGATCTGCATTCTTGTCGATGACATAGCACACCTTGATATCAGACCCTTCCAGCTCATCATACAGACGTTCTCCGAGTTCTTTCATCCCGTAGATAGCGACTGTTTTGTACCCATTCTTCTCAAAATATTCAACCAGTGTCTTTCCTTCCTGGCGTATGCGGAGCCACTGATCAAAGGCCATGTATAATTCATGAACTTTCTCATGCCCCTCTGCCATCTGATAAATCTTTTTTGAGGACACAGACCTCGCTGCGATCCCTCCTGCCACTGCTCCTGCTGCCACACTTGTCAAGGTTGAAACTGCTCTGCCGATTCCCTTTTTCATTTTTTCTCTCCTTTTCCCTTTTCAGATTTTATTTCAAAAACAGCACATTACATTGCTGCCAGTCCATCTCTTCCGCCAGTTCTTCCAATTCACGAATCGCTCTTTTGTATTTCTTTCCCACAGCATATTGTTCATAGCACAGAAAGTACTGGTAGATGCTGTGCAGATCGTCAAGGATACGCTCAAGTTTTCCATTATCCCTGTATTCCGCGGCGTTGTATTCCATAAAAAGGCTTGCGTCCGACTGCATGAGCACTTCTTTTGCGCCCTCTATCGCGTCTGCCTCATGCCCTTCGATGTCCATCCAGATGTACGCGATATCCTGCGGACATATCTGATTTTTTTGTACATAGGCATCCAGCCGCACTGTCTCACAAACACCTTTTCCCGGTTCACAGCCGGAGACCCTGCTGCCGCCGTAATTGGTCTCCACCACCGTAAGTCCCATATTTCCGTCCGTGTTGGATATGCCGACATTTTCCACTGCGATATCCTCGCAGTCATTTGCGATACAGTTTATCTTAAGGACTTTAACATTCTCCCTGACCGGCTCAAATGCGATATAGTTCAGATCAGGAGCCAGCTTTTTCCTGAAATAGATCGCAGTCGTTCCAATGTTTGCACCAATGTCCAGAAAGATCCCTTTGTCCCGCCTTGGTGCCTCGCGCCAGAAAAATAACATTTCCGCCCTGCTCCAGGTCGACTTGTAGAAAGACATTGCATTCGGAATCAGGAGATCAGTCCTGTTATACAAAAAATACAATCCATCGCATTCCGTGGAAAGATACGGCATGTGCCCGCGTACCTGATCGTTTATCTGGTACTTGAACAGTCTCACGCCCGCCAGTGCCGGACGCTCCCGATAGCGTATTGTCTTGTGTTCTTCCAAGTGAAAACGCTCTAAGATAGCATCTTCATGTGTGTTGGCAAGGATGACATAATCGTACTCCTGTTCTTCAAGTTCCTGACCCGAGATCACCTGTTTTCCCTGAAAAGAACACTGAGAGACACTGCTCTCCACAAAACCACATACTTCAACCCCGTCAAGGATATCCTGAAAACAGTTTTCTCCCCAGTACCCTGTCCCCCATATGTATACCTTGTGCATTGGGAACCCCTCTCTTTCTCTGACACATCATCCTGACAAGACAGCATAAAATCTTTCTGCCATCTGCTCTATTCCATAATTTTTCAGGACGATCCTCCTGTTTTTTGCTATCATATGGCTGTATGCCGCTTCTGGCATTTCCTGTACATAGCGTATGCATTCGCCGATCCCCATGGCGTCATTTACGCCGAACCTCAGACTGGGATCTGGCACGATGTCCCGCTCTACATTGATATCTGACACGATGACAGGCCGGCCATAAAGATACGCCTCCAGCACAACATTCGGTGTCCCCTCCGCAAACGACGGCAATAAGACCAGGTCCGCTTTCCTGTACTCCTGTGCCATATCCGCTGTCTGTCCGAGAAACTCCACCTTATCCTGAAGTCCATTCTTTCGGACAAACTGTCTTAATCTGCCGTGATATGCCTTGTCTTCCACAAGACCGGCAAACACAATTTTTCTCTCAGTATCCGGACATCTTCTCAGATATTGCAAGGGCAGCAGCTGATTCTTCGGCGGCGCTATCCTTGCCGGGACAAGTATCCGGCGGATCCTGCGGTCTGTTTTCAATGGCAGCTGCGGTACGGCTGCCTGTCCATTTCTGATCCATGTTACATGCCTTTTTGTCAGCGCCTCCAGCTCCTTCTTTGCACAGCGTGAATTGGCCAGGATCTTACTGCAGCATCTGAGGCACCATTGCAGATACGGACTGTCTGCGATCGCCTGCGCATCCACACGCTCCGAGTAAATGACCGGTATCCCAGACGCCCGTATAAATGGCGCAAACATCAGATCGAGCGGATAGTAGATCAGACATGCATCATATCTGCCCCGGAAATGATGTCTTAAAATATGGCGCATCACCCCCACAAACATCCTGCCGTCCACCCTGCCTCCGGCCAGCTCATAAAAGGCCACATCTGTCAGCCGTCTTTGCGCCTCTCTGACCGATGCATCGTCCCCGTGCAGATCATGCTCTATCAGGACATCCAGGTTCCATCCGTGCTGCTGGGCATATTCGATCAGAAACCGGAACTGTGTCTCAGCACCGCCCAGGACATACTCTCGCATGAGCAGCAATATTCTTTTTTTCCTGTTCCGTTCTCCTCCCACCATGTACGCTCCTGTCTTTATACAACAAATGTCATCTTTCACTTATATCCGGCAGAATCATCGAAAATATCCCATCCATATACTCGCTCTGATGCGCATATAGCTCTCTTAACGGCTTCGCCCCAGTCAGATACTGCCAGATCTCCAGATGCTTCCGCGCAAAATTCTCCCAAGTCCAGTCTTTTACTGCATCTGTGATCCTTCTCTTTTCCTCCTGGATATCTCGCAACGTCCTCACAAAGTCTGCGATTGTGCTGCAGGGATATGTCAGCCCATGATCCGTATCCAGATGATATCCCTGCGGTGTGCAGATCGTCTGCACACCTGCTGCAAGTGCATCCAGATACCCCATAGCCCCCTCATCAAAGCCATAATAGATCCAGTAATCCAGGCTCGGCATCAGCTTCCGATATATGTCCCGTTCAAAATCCGGATAATATTCCACCTCGAACCCCATCTGCCGTATCTGGCTGACGATCTGTTCCCAACCAGATCCCATGATCTTCAGCATAAAAAAACGTGGATTGAGCTCCCTGCACACCTCCAGGATCAGCGTGTCCCTCTTGCGAAAATCAAAACCACCATAACAGCGGTTTGTGATCCCCAGAACGATCTTTCCTGGCTCCACATCTCCATCCTGTGCCGGATTGACATAGCACAGCCAGTCTCTTGCCACCCCCTGCGCAGAAAGTCTGTTCACTGTTTCAGCAGACATACAGATGCACAGAACCCGGTTGTGTGTCTGGAACCTGATCATATCTGTTTTTAATGTACAGTCCACATGTGTGACCATCGCAGTCCGTACTGTGCGATGATCGTTGTACACTTTTGCAAGGCTTGCATAATAGACATAATGATTGACATCTGCCGCCGGATCTTCCTCGTCTGCAATATCTGCGATCTGTCCCATCCTGCCCAGCTCCTCCTGCAGTTTCCGGGCAAACTTCCCCAATATCCAGCTTTCATCCGTGCACACGATCCGGATGCGCAGCCGCTCCTTTGGAGCCAGTTTCCTCGTGTATGGAGAGAAGTCAAACTCGGCAAAGGACGGGTTCCGAAAAAAGTAAAAGACCTCTGCATCGATCTCCAGACTGTCGAGCTTCTCACACACCTGTCTTGCAGTGTGCTCATCGCGGATGCAGATCAGGATGATCAGCCTGCCGGGGATACTGGATAACTCCTCGGGAAGCAGACAGGGTATACCGTCTATCTCTCTGATATCCTCTGCCCTTTGGTCACAAAAATATTCCACATGACCGACAAATTTATAGTTCTTTCTTGCCTCATCCCCAGCTCCGTATACAATGAGCCTGCACTCAGGATGGTCTGCCATGTAGGTAAAGTAGTCGTCTGTCAGATTTAATACTGTCATTTTCACCAGTCCCTTTCCTTCTACTTACATCTCAATGACTGCTCCTCCATCCTCAAAGTATACTTATCCATGCCATCAGCATGTGGTCGCATGCAAATCGACATTCCACATATAAATTACCTTTATCATAACTTCCCTCACACTTTCTCTTTAATTCCCGATGCAATCCGTTTTTCACATATACTTTCTTTTTTCTGTCTCGTTTCCAATTCCTCTTTGAATGGCTTTACAAGCTTGCTCACATATATATGAGCTCATTTAAAAGCTATTTTGCTCTAGCAATAAAATAACTAGTCCATGAATCATAGTCTGTCTCTTGCATCGTCCGGCAATCTAAATTGTCGATCAGATCAAATCCGGCATTGACCAACAACATTTCCAGTTCTGGCCTAAAAAAATATCTCATATGATGTACTTCATTGATCATTTTGACAACATTACTTCTCTTGTTGATGATCAAAACTTCATAACATACATCCACAAGGTTTTCTTTATCATGCATGATCGGTCTTGCAATCCTGACAATCCTATTTTCCTCATCCTCAACTTCCCTGACCCTGACACAAGGCTTATCGCTCAAAACACCAGGTCCATACCACACATCAAATATAAATACCCCTCCTGGATCTAACGCTTCTCTGGCTGATACAAACGCATTGATAATATCTGTATTACTATTTTGGTAGCTCATAACATGAAATAATGAGATAACGGCATCATATCTTCGAGCTGTTCTATAATTTCTGACATCCGCAACAGTAAAATCTATTTCCATTCCTCTCGCATTCTGTCTGGCAATGTCGATCATTGCCGGACTTATATCGATACCGGAACATTGATATCCCATCTGCGTCAATCTGATATCATGTCTGCCAGTACCACATCCCATATTCAATATCCTATTCCCAGTCATTCCATGATCATCCAACAGACACTTGATCTGCATTGCTTCCTTTTTATAATCTTTATTCTCATAAAATGCATTATAATAATATGCATAATCCTGAAATGCTTCCATTATAGCATTCTCCTCATACCTGATCCCCTATCAAAGCCTTTCCATTACTTTTATCACTTTGTCAGCCACTTCGTCCATTTGTTCCTCTGTCAATCCAAGACCACTTGGTATATAGAATCCTTTTCTTGCCAGATATTCTGCATTGGGATAAGATTCATTGTTGAACATGCCTGCATTCCGATATACTGGCTGCTCATGCATGCACCAGAAAAATGTTCTTGAACCAACACCTTCCTCCGCTAAAAGCTTCTGCATCGTCCTGTTATCCGCATCGATGTCCTGATGTAAGACCAGCCCATATACCCAATAGATATTTTCAGCATATTCTGTCTGTCCAATCGGGATATCGACCCCACCCACGTTCTGGAACCTTTGTGTATAATATCTTCCTACAGCTCTTTTTCGCTCTATGGAGCCATCTAGCCTTTCCAATTGTGCAAGCCCTAACGCCGCCTGTAGATTCGTAAACCTGTAATTATCACTTATTTCATCATGAATATACCTTGCATCCTTTCTAAAGCACAGATTTCTGAGGAACTGACATCTTTCCGCCAATTCTGCATCATCTGTCACGATCATCCCTCCTTCTCCCGTCGTAACAAGCTTATTCGGATAAAAACTGAACGTACTGATGTCCCCAAAACTTCCGCAAGGTTTCCCATGGTACATCTGTCCATACATCTCAGCTGCATCCTCTATAACTTTTAGGTCATATTTTTTCGCTAATTCCAGAACTTTATCCACTTCGACCGGCAGACCATACAGATGGACTATCATGATCGCCTTTGTCCTGTCTGTTATTTTTGCTTCGATATCATCTACGTTCATATTCCATGTGTGCAAATCACTGTCTACAAATACTGGAACTGCCCCCAACTTTGTGACAGCCATGGCACAGGAAATGATCGTGAATGTCGGCATAATAACCTCATCCCCATGCCCGATCCCAAGCGCCTGGACTGCTGTCTCTAATGCAGCTGTCCCACTTGACACCGCAATACCGTATTTTCTTGTGACAGATATGCTCATTTTCTGCTCAAATGCTTTTACGAACGGCCCCTCAGAAGAGACCCACCCCGAATCAATGCATTCACACAAATACTTTTTCTCGTTACCATTCAATAACGGCTCGTTAACTGGTATGAAGTCCATTCACAACCTCCTCGCTTTGCTTTTTGGCATTATACTAGTATAATT
>OFGR01001385.1_pt1 | contig 19630 bp, 18 predicted proteins | sample 1521811 | NCBI WGS metagenome assembly OFGR01 (sample SAMEA3504098, study PRJEB24116) | mouse gut metagenome | biome: mouse gut; feature: mouse-associated habitat; material: faeces | place: Denmark | collected 2011
TAACTGCATTAGTTCGGTAAATGCGTCTTTATCATGCCTCTGCGCCTTCTTTACAAAAAACTTTGTTTCAATGCTTTTCATTAACGTTCTCCTACGCGCGTATGATTGTAAAACAAACGTCATTCATTCGTTTTACGATCATTAGACGTCAGATATTGTCATTTGGTTTCAAAATATTAGAAAATATTTATTACTTTTTTGTCAGCTGTATCGCCAATGCCCTGCTTGACCGTGACGTGCCGGTTTTGATGAAGAATTTCCCATCTATTAAAAAACTAAAAGCAGAACAGATAGCATAAATAAATCCCCTGTTTTGCAGGGGAGGGAATCTCTTTAGATGTAAGAGGCTACTATGTTACAATAAAAGTGAGTCTGCAAAACTACAAATAAAAAACATAGGAGAGCCAAAGATGGACAATAATTGTTTAGCTCATACAATATGGGAAGGCAAGTATCACATAGTTTTTGCAACACAAATCAAACACTATAAGATAGCTATTGTTTTTGGTGTCTATCAAAACAATACTTCTCCTAAATATTTATCATGTGGGACGGTTAAGCACTTTTCAATCGATTTCCAATAGCTTTCATAAAGGTTTTTTGTGCAATTCCATAGTGTTCTTTTGTATCAAATTCCCAATAAAGCATATATTTAACACTTTTCACAATGCGAGTGAGTTTAAGCGGAGGGAGTCCTTCTTTTATTTGTTCCATGTCGATGTGATATCCCCTTTTGATAAGACGAAGCAAAAGAAGTCCTTCTTGCTTTTCCAACAAGGTTTTCACTTCAAGCATTAGTAATTCGAATTCCTCAATCTTTTGTGGCTTGACTTGATAAATGCATATTTCTGTAAAAGGCATATAAAATTCCTCCTTCATTGGCGTTTTGCGGTATTGGTTGCTCATAGCATTTTGTTTCGAGATTCGCCAGTGCAATTTGCTGCTTTATTTGATAATTATAACACAAATTCTGAAACAAAAAAACATTAAGTTTTCCAATTGAACAGCATAAAAGCCGTATATCTGCATTTTTGATAGTGTTCCTTATCCATGATGAAGTCATATCCCATCACACATTTAGGATTGCAGTCATTGGAATTTACAAGGCGTTTGCAGACAGACGCTTTTGCAATTTCTTTTTTCATCTTTGCCGGAAGCGTCTCTAAAAACCCCATGTACTCATTAAGATGCTGTGGGAAAATTCTAATCTTTATTCCCGTTTTTCTGCAAACGAAAGTGGCTAATGTCTTTTTTGTATCCCGAAAAAGATAGGAAACAGTAAAACCGCTTTTAGCTGTTTTGATTTCACGTTTGCAGTTGCTATCCAGAAGAAGATTATTTATATCTTCTACGAGATTTCTGCTTGCACCGGTAGTCTCTAAAAATTCATCATAATTTTTATCTGTCATGTTGTAACCTCATATTTTTCTGATTGGCAGCCAAACTTCATATTGCATATTATTCGGGTCAGGGTTTAGATAAACCTCTATATCAGGAGCATTAGCCAATTCAAATCCAGAGGCTGGAAGCCATTCTGTTATAATGCGTTGTTCCAATTCTTGAATGGATATCCCTGTACCAATTCCGCTAAAAATAGCCCATGTACAAGCAGGAACAACATATTCATCTAAGGAATTGTCGATTTCAGCGGAGGAAGATACAGCTATAAAATATCGCCAGTCCTCTTCGTCATTGCACACGCTTACACCCAAGACACCCATAGGCTGATTATTCATAAGCGGTGCCATTTTTTCTAATGTACCGTTTACAGCTGCATTTTGCCATATTTGCGGTACGGCTGCGAAATTGTTTTCTATTTCCTTATCCAGTGGATGAGATACTCCCACAATGCGAAAGGCTGCTTTTTCTTCAATGCGATAATTCAATTCTTCTACTCCTTTTACGGTTATTTTAAAGCTGATAGGGGAATAAGACTTCATAGGAACGCCTCCTTTTTTTGCCATTGATGGCGCTATGCCATGCACATTTTGAAATGCCCTGTTAAATGCAGTCGGGGAAGAATACCCATATTTCATACCAATATCAATAATTTTTTCAGTTCCGCTTTGCAGATCGATAGCGGCTAAAGACATTCGCCTACGACGGATATATTCCGAAAGCGGAATACCTGCCATATATGCAAACATTCTTTGAAAGTGGTATGTAGAGCAGCATGCTATGCGCGCAAGTTCATCATAGCTTATTTCTTCTGCAAGATGTTCCTCAATATAAGAAATTGTTTTATTCAGTTTTTCTATCCATTCCATTTTTCTACTCCTTTCCAGTGATAATTATATTTCTTTGGATTGATTATTTCCTCTCTTTTCATGCACAAAAAAGAGAGTGTCAGAAGTTTATACTTGCTTTTTTTGCCTGATTGCATAAATCACGGCCTTTTAATGTATATAATTTATCATCTTTAATAAAGTGTGTACCGCATTGCCTAAACTCAAAATGTACGTTATGGGAAATAATATTTTTATGCCTAATAGGAAGGCTGGAAAAATGTGTAATCGGTAATCGGCATTTTCTTGATTTTCAACCGTACAGCCAACCGTAACATTTTCGTACCCACTTTCTCAATCATGCGGGACACAATCCAAAAATCTTTCAATTCTTTTTGTCAGAAAGAGAAAATGTAAGTCGGAACGTTCTCGTATCATTTCCCAGCATTCAGTACGCCATTTATCTGCATCCTTTATCAAGAAGTCTGATGAAAAACATACATAAACCATTTGCCCCGATTTCATTTTGTAAGTTCCATTTTTGTTTTTTTCAATAGGGGCATAAAATTTTTCGGTTTGCTTAATAATGTTTGTGTCAATTCCCTTTTTATAATCTCCCTTATGTATGTAGCAAAATTTGCAGCCTGCACTGTAACGATGACAGCCACGCCAAGGATTCCATATCGCCATTTTTATCCTCCAATCTACTATTCTATATAACTTTATACGGATTTTTTCCCCCTCTTACCCATAAAAAAGAGCCAGCCACCGGCCAGCTCTCAAATTTACTATGTATCACCTATAGCGCCACTTTTCCATTATTCTACTTCCTTTGCAGGAAATCCGGGATTTTCAAAGTTTTTTCTTCCACCGTGCTCCTGATATCCCCAGGCTTGTTGATGCCGGGAATATTTTTCAGCGGTACGGTTCCCATATTATTCGGGGTCACGCCAAAGCCCTGTCCTGTCGTTCCGGGCATGGGCATACCTGCTCCTCTGGAAGTTTTGCCCTGCAGCGTCGAAGGGGAAATATATCCTGGCTTGTATGCGGGAAATCCCTGTGCTGCCTTGGAAGCCGCATCTTCCAGTCCTGTCGCGATTACTGTGATCGTACAGGTATCCGCCTTATTGGCATCATACATTGCCCCGAAAATGATATTTACTTCATCGCCGGCAAGGTTTTGAACATAATCCACCGCATCTGCAGCATCCGCCAGCGTAATATCGCCGGATACGTTGATAATGACATGAGTCGCCCCCGATATCGTGGTCTCCAGAAGAGGACTTTCCACAGCCATTTTAACGGCCTCGTTGGCCTTGTCGTCTCCCTTACCATAACCGATACCGATATGGGCAATGCCCTTATCCTTCATAACGGTCTGCACATCTGCAAAATCCAGGTTGATGATCGCAGGCACGTTAATCAGATCCGTAATTCCCTGCACTGCCTGCTGCAATACCTCATCCGCTTTTTTCAAAGCATCCGGCATCGTTGTCCGCCTGTCCACAATCTCCAAAAGCTTATCGTTAGGTATTACGATAAGCGTGTCCACATTATCTTTAATTCTTTCTATACCGTTTAAAGCATTTACCATGCGGGCTTTCGCTTCAAAACGAAACGGTTTTGTCACAACGCCCACCGTCAATATTCCCATATCCTTCGCGATCTTCGCTACCACAGGAGCCGCGCCCGTTCCGGTTCCGCCGCCCATGCCGCAGGTAACAAAAACCATATCCGATCCTTTCAGCGCCGCCGTTATCTCTTCGCTGCTTTCTTCGGCAGCTTTCTCACCGATCTCCGGCTTCGCGCCGGCTCCCAGACCCTTTGTCAGCTTTTCCCCGATCTGCAGAAGCCTGGGCGCTTTGCATAACTGCAAGGCCTGCTTGTCCGTATTAATGCCGATAAATTCCACTCCGTCTATGTTTTCGTCAACCATTCTATTAACAGCATTATTGCCTGCACCGCCAACTCCTACCACTATGATCTTTGCTGCAGCCTCAGCTTCGTTTGTCTTAATTTCAAGCAAGGTGTGACCTCCTTCATTATCCCTTTTCCAATCAGTATGAATGCATACTGGATCCCTGATAAACTCCTACATGTTATCATATAATTATTTCAACAAATTAGCAACCCATTTTTCGCTTTTTTCGTGGGCTTTTTTTTCCGTTTGAATTTTATCTGTATTTTATTCCTGATGGAATGTAATATTTTTTGTATCCTCCGTATAGTTCTCCATTTGCAGTGTTCCGCTCTTTCCCTCTAATTCGGGAAGAATATTCTTCAATTTTATGATTTTCTGGTCAATCTCGGAACTGGAACCAAGCGTTACCCTGACCTCTTCAAAAAACAAAGTCAGGTTGTAAGAAGAATCAAAAAATATCTTGTCCGCCGTAAGTTCATATTTATTCAACAGCTGGGTAATATCCAGAATCCGTTTGAAAATCTCGTCGTTCTCCACGGGCAGGGGTTCGTTCACTACCACATAGTCGAACCTGAGACCCGTAACCTGCGGAATTCCGCGGGTTCTCTCCGAAGAGCTTTCCACCACTGTTCCGTCTCTGTCAAAATACATATATCTTCCAAGATATTCCACATACCCCGCCAGCGCTTTTTCATATACGCTGATCCGTATCGTATTCGGCGTGAGGATATTCACATCCATTTTCTCGACAAAGGGTATGCCCTCCACGCCTTTATCTTTGTATTTCATAGCAAGATAAAGGGAATTCTTCCCATACCTTCCTTTCATTACCATATCCATTACTTCTTCATTCGTATAATGGACATTGCCGTCCACATATACCGTCGTCACCTTATAAGCGGTGGTTATGTAATAATAAATACCTGCCAGAAAGGCGCAGCATGCAAAAATCGTAAAACCGATAATTACCAGGCTTCTATGCTGAACAAACCATTCTCCCAGTTCCGGCTTGTCCCGATAGACATCCCTGTCTTTTTTCCTGCTGTCCGTTTTCAGGCTTTTTTTCTTTTCTGTTGTCTCTTTTTTCTTCCCCGGTTTTTTCCTCTTTTTCCCTGTTTTCTTTTTTTCCCCTTCCGGCTTCTCTTTTTCTCCGCCCTCTTTCTTTTCTCCTCCCAACGCCGTTTTTCCGCCGGCCTTTTTCGTTTCCCCTTCCGGCTCCGCTTTCCCTTGAGCCTTCTTTGCCTCGCTCTCCGGCTCCGCTTTCCCTTTGGCCTTCTTTGCCTCGCTCTCCGGCTCCGCTTTCCCTTTGGCCTTTTTCGCATCGCCTCCTGGCTCCGCTTTCCCTTGGGTTTTCTTCGCCCCGCCTCCCGGTCTCGCTTTCCCTTGGGCCTTCTTTGCCTCGCCCTCCGGTTCCGCTTTCCCTTGGGTTTTCTTCGCCCCGTCTCTCGGTTCCGCTTTTCCTTTCGCTCCCTTTATTTTTCCTTCCGGCGCTGCTTTCTCTCCGGTCTCCTTCTTTTCTTCCTCCGGCGTCTTTTTCTTTCCGCTTCTTCTTACTTTCCCTTCCGCAGATTTCTGCCCTTCCGCCGTTTTTTTCTTCTTTTCCCCGGAAACCCTCTTTCGCTTACGTGTAGATTTCTTTGTTTCCCCCGTTCCTTTTTTCTCCCCGGCTTTCTTCTCCGGTTTTGCCTCTGCCTTTTCCTGCTGCGCGCCTTTCTTCGCTTCCTCCGGCTCTTTTCTTCCTTTTTGAACCGCTTTCTTCGTCTCTCCGGCTTCCTTCTCTCCAAAGGAGCCCCTTGCCCCTTTGGATGAATTTTCTTCCTTTACCAGCTTATCTCCGTTTTTAACCAGTCTTAAATTAGGATTACGCCGCCTGGCGCTCTGTTTTATTTTCTGTCCACTGTTTTGTTTTGTATTTTTCCCGTTGCCGTCCATATATTCTACCTTAATGTGATATCTGCATCCGTCCCTCATTCCAAAAGGGTACATTATATAATTATATAGTTATATAATTATATAGTTATATAATGTTAATATCCGCCCCCAGATTCCGCAGGTCTTTGCAAATATTTTCATATCCGCGTTCAATAAAATGCCTGTTTCTTACTACGCTTTTCCCTTCCGCAGCCAGGCCCGCCACTACAAGTGCCGCGCCTCCCCTTAATTCTTCCGCTTCCACATCCGCGCCCTTTAATCTCTCCACACCGTTAATGTATGCCTTATTTTTAATGACTTCAATATTTGCGCCCATGCGGAGCAGGTCGTTTACGATCCGAAAACGGTTTTCAAATATATTTTCCTCAATGACGCTTTGCCCCCGGGCTATGGACAGGGCCGCCATAAGCGGCGACTGCAGATCCGTGGGAAATCCCGGATGCACTTCTGTTTTCAGATAAGAGCATGCCTTTAATTTATGAATCACATCCACGCCGACGCCTTCATCATTGACCGTTACACAGGCTCCCATTTCTTCTGCCACGGCCAGCAACGTCTGCATTTGCCCGGCGGGAGCGTTTTCCAGGAAAATGCTTCCTCCGGCCGCCAGAGCCGCCGTAAGATATGTTCCTGCCACGATCCGGTCCGCCGGCACTTTGTACTTGGCTTCATGCAGTTTTTCCACGCCTTTGATCCTAAGGCAGTCCTTGCCGATTCCTTCGATATCCGCCCCGGCTGCCGCTAAAAATTCACATAACGCCTCAATCTCCGGCTCCTTTGCCGCGTTTTCCAGCACTGTTGTTCCTTCCGCTGTCACTGCCGCAAGAACAACATTTTCCGTTGCCCCTACGCTTGGGAATGGCAGCCTGATCTCCGCTCCCTGCAGCCGTTTTGCCTTTGCGGTAAAAAACTGCTCCTGTTCTTCGATCTCTACTCCCATTTTCCTAAGGGCGGACAAATGGATATCGATCGGCCGTCTTCCTATCACACATCCTCCCGGATACGCCATCGTCACTTCCCCAAACCTTCCAAGCGCCGCTCCGAGAAGCATAACGGAAGAACGCATGCGGGTCACGGACTCTCCGCTGATCCGCCTGTCGTTTACATGAAAAGCGTTTACCGTCACCGTACTGCCCGCCCAGGATACAAAGCACCCCAGTTCCTGCAAAAGATTCTGCATCAGATAAACATCCGCAATGCGCGGACAATTTTTTATCACACAGGTTCCCTTCACCAGTAAAGAAGCGGCAAGAATGGGCAGCACCGCATTTTTAGAACCTTGTATCTTCGTCTCTCCTCTCAGGAAGTTCCCGCCATAAATATAAATAGAATCCAATGATTCACCTTCTAAACCATTTTTTTAAATGATGACCTATTTTATATATATGGTAATCGCTGCCATCGCGTACCTTGTCCATTTTGAAACCTTAGCATGCGGTTCGTTCCCTTTGGCTCCCCTTTCCTGCTTTTGTCAGATGTCCTTTAAGCGAATTCCCTTTGCCACACTCAGAACGATCCCGACCTCAATCATAAGGAACAGCACCGCCGAACCTCCATAACTGATGAATGGCAGGGAAATACCCGTATTGGGTATCGTATTGGTCACAACGGCAATATTCAGGATTACCTGAATCGCAATATGCCCCATCACGCCCACCACAAGCAACGCGCCAAACAAGTCGGAAGCGTTATTGGCAATCACCATAAAACGCCATATGAGCAAAAGGAACATAAGAATAATCGAAATGGCTCCGAAAAGCCCGAGTTCTTCACAAATAATGGAAAAAATCATATCGTTCTGCGCTTCCGGCAGGAAACCCAGCTTCTGCATGCTCTGTCCAAGCCCTTTTCCCAGAATACCGCCGGAACCAATAGCGTACAATGCCTGTAAAGTCTGGAATCCCTTTCCGCTGGCATATGCTTCCGGATCCAGCCACGCCAGGATACGCTCGCTTCGGAATCCCATGCCTTCCGCAGAAGCGGCCTGGGAAATAAAAAATATCACTACCGCGATTACCGCCGCTCCCCCGGCGGCCAGAATAATAAATTTTTTATATTCCGGACTGGCCACAAACAGCATCAGCGCCGCAATGCCAAATACAATAATCGCAGAACTCATATTGTTGGTAATCTGCCATATCATCACGCATATGGGCGCCGGTATTAACAGAACCATAAAAAAACCTTTGGTCGTCCGTATCGCCCTTCCCATCCGGCATACCAGGCTGGCTAAAAAAAGAATCATGCCCAGCTTTGCCACCTCCGCCGGCTGCAATGTCAAAGGGCCGACCTTGATCCATCTGGTCGCGCCGTTTGCGGAATATTGAAGCTGCGGAACAAGTACCATCACGATCAGCACCGCCGAACCTATGTATGCGATCGTGGCAAACTGCTCCCAAAAATGATAGGGAATATTCGCCACCACGATCATAGCTGCCAGGCCGATTACTGTAGCCATTACCTGTTTTTTCAAATAAAAAGTGGATTCATGCCCTTGCAGGGTCGCTTCATAAGAACTGGTGGAATAGATCATCACCAGACCAAACCCCAGCAAAAACAAAACAATAAACAAAAGGCTGTAATCAAAATAATTTTCCGCCGGCCTCTTTCTCTGTCTTCCTGCCATTTTTCTTTTCCTTTCATCCTCTCCCAAGCAGGATCATTGCGCCGCCCGTTTAAAGGCTGTTCACATAATCCTTAAATACTTTTCCCCTCACTTCATAATTGGGGAACATCCCCCAGCTGGCACATGCCGGCGAGAGCAAAACCGCATCCCCGCTCCGGGCCGCTTCCGTGCATATGCGGAGAGCCTCCTCAAAACTGCCCGCACGGACGATATTTTCCATACCGTGTTTTCTGGCGCATTCCTCTATCTTCCCCGCTGTCTCTCCTACCAGCACCAGGCATTTTACCTTGTCCCCGCAAGCTTCTATCCATTCATCATACTCGCTTTGTTTATCATAACCGCCGCCGATCAGCACCGTAGGTCTGCTCATGGCCCGGATCCCCTGAATCGCAGCGTCCGGATTCGTCCCTTTGGAATCATTATAGTAATCCACTCCGTTTTTCGTAGCCACGAACTCAATCCGGTGTTCCACCGCCCGGAACCGTTTTACCGTATCCAGTATATGCTCCATCGGCAGACCCATGGAAAAGGCAATGGCAATAGCTGCCATGACATTTTCCACATTGCACATTCCCACCAGCTTCATATCGTGGATATTCATGAGTTTTTTTATTTCTCCGCCCACGGCCATGCAGATTTCCTCTCCTTCCAGATACAGCCCCTCTTCCAGCCTCCTCTTCGAAGAAAAGAAAATCACCCGCGCAGGGCATCTTCCGCCGAATTCCCGCGTATATTTATCTTCATAGTTTAAAACACATACATCTTCTTTCGTCTGTTTTCCGGCGATCCGTTCCTTCACCGCCACATAATTTCCCATATTGTGGTGCCTGTTCAGATGATCCGGGGTAATATTCAAAATCGCGGATACATCGGGCCGGAAAGCATCTGTTGTTTCCAGCTGGAAACTGCTCACTTCCGCCACTGTCACCGTCTGTTCCGTTGTATTGAGAGCCATCTCGGTATAAGGCGTTCCGATGTTTCCCACCACGTAAACGGAATCATAATATTCCTTCATCATCTGTCCTACCAGGGTGGTTGTCGTCGTTTTTCCATTGGTTCCCGTGATCGCGGCCAGTCTGCCCTTCGCATACCGATAACCCAGCTCCAGCTCTCCCCATATGGGGATGCCCCTTTCTCCCAGCCCTTCCATAAATTCCGTATCTACCGGCACTCCCGGACTTGGAACCGCCAGGCAGATCTCTTCCACGATGCTTTCCGGCAGTCTGCCGACAAAAATCTCCGCTTTTCCGCCTTCCGGCAGTCTGCCCCGTATCTCCTCCGGTTTTGCGTTCTCATTCTCATCATAAAGGACAGGGATAGCCCCTGCTTCCAAAAGAAGCTTCGCCGCCCCTGTTCCGCTGATTCCCGTTCCTATTATTAATACCTTTTTATTCATCAGTTCCATAACGCCAGCCATCCCTTTTTAAATTCCAAGGCAAAGCGCTGCCAGGCAGAGCATTGCCGTAATGATCGTAAATACCGCCACTACCCTTGTTTCCGACCATCCGCACAGTTCAAAATGATGATGGATCGGCGCCATTTTGAAAAAGCGCTTTCCTCCGCTTACTTTAAAATAACCTACCTGTATGATCACCGAAATTACTTCCAGCGCATATATAAGACCTACAATAGGAATGAACAACGGCATCTGGAGCATATATGCCGTGGCTGCCACGAATCCTCCGAGGGCTAGCGATCCCGTATCCCCCATAAACACTCTGGCCGGATATACATTAAAGAGCAGGAATCCCAAAAGCGCTCCTACTACCGCACACGTAATCGGCTCGATCCCGCTGGCAGTCCCTATGGCTACCGCTGTAAAAAAGGTAGCGATCATCACCGTCACGCTGCTCGCCAGCCCATCCAGCCCATCCGTAAAATTCGCCCCGTTCACGGTGGCAATCACGACAAAGAACAACACTGGAATGTTTAAAATGCCCCAATCCACATATTTTCCCGGCCAGAAAGGTATCTTCATAGCCAGGGATACTCCGGCATAGTTTACCATATAATAAGCGAATACTCCCGTTACAATAATCTGGCCAAGCATCTTCTGCCATGCCCGCAGTCCCATGGAACGGTGCAATACCACCTTGATATAATCGTCCAGAAACCCGATCAGCCCGAATCCAATGGTAACAAAGAGAATCGGCATAATTTTAGGGTAATCTTTCATATAAACCACGGAAGTCGCGGCTACACCTATGAGAATCAATATCCCTCCCATCGTAGGCGTACCCGATTTTTTCAAATGGCTTTCAGGTCCGTCATCCCTTTCGGTCTGGCCCACCTTCAGCCTTTTTAAAAAAGGTATAATCACCGGACCCAATACCACGCTTATAGAGAAAGCTATCGCTACGGACATTATTATTGTGTAATGATTCATCACTATATGATTCATCTGTTCCAACCTATCCTTTCCGAACCGGAATCGCCGCATTACTGCCTCCGCAGTCCTGTAACATCCTATGTATTATAATCCATTCCTTCCAAATATGGAAGAATATTTTCAAAAAGCTGTCGCACGACCGGTGCCGCTATCTGCCCCCCATAATAAACGCCTTGGGGATTGTTGATGATTGCCACGGCAAGCACCTTCGGATCGTCTGCCGGGGCAAATCCCAAAAAGGAAGAAATATACCGGCCGCTTCCCCTGGGAAGCGTCTGGCTGGTAGCCGTCTTGCCGCCTACCCGGTAGCCTTCCACATAACCGTTTTTCCCGCTGCCGTTCTCCACCACCTGTTCCAGAATATACCGCATGGTTTCGGAAGTCTGTTCGGAAACAACGCCTTTTTTCACGGGGTATTGCAGGTTTTCCACCGTTTCTCCTTTTCCGTTTACCACTTTTACCCCAAAATGGGGCGTTACCCGATTGCCTCCGTTTACAATGGATGAAGCCGTTGTCGCCAGCTGTATCGGCGTGATCTGGAAAGACTGGCCGAATGATATTGTCGCCAGCTCCACCGCCCCTATATTTTCTTTTTTATGCATAATAGTTCCCGCTTCTCCGGGCAGATCCACACCCGTTTTTGTCAGAAGCCCGAACTTTTGGAAGTAATCATAATACCGATCCACGCCGATTCGCATTCCCACCGTAATAAAAACGGGATTGCAGGAATTCATCGTACCCTGTACAAAATTTTCCGCTCCATGCCCTCCGACCTTATGGCAGCGTATTCTCCTGTCCTCCACCATAATATAGCCCGGGCAGCTGAAGCTGTCGTTTACCGTCACCTCTCCTGACTCCAGCCCTGCCGCTGCCGTAATAATCTTAAAAGTAGAACCCGGTTCGTAAGTATCATTGATACAGCCGTTCCTCCACATTTGATTTAAAGCATTTTGTTTTTCCTCCTGGCTGGCCGGCTGCGGGACTCCCTCTGGCAATGTATAAGGATCGTTCAGATCGAACTCCGGTACGTTCACCATGGCCAGTATTTCCCCATTCTGCGGATTCATCACCAGAATGGATACGCTGTCCGCCTGTTTCGTCTCCATCGCCTGCATGGCGAGCTGTGTCGCATAGCTTTGAATATTGATATCCAGACTTACATATACATCATTGCCGCTTTCCGGCTCGATCCTTTCCTCTCCTGCTTCGGCAATTTCTACCCCTTTGGCATCCGTCACTGTTAGGATGGTTCCCTCTTTTCCCTTTAAATATTCCTCGTAGATCACTTCCAGGCCGATAATTCCCTGGTTATCCCCCCCTGTAAATCCCAATACTTTCGAGGCCAGCGTTTCATAAGGATAGTAACGTTTATAGTCCTCATCCACTTTTACCCCGTCTAAATCGTATTCTCTTATTTTATCCCCTATGGATTTATCTACGTTGCTTTTGATTCTTTCAATAGCAGAATATTTTTCTACCCTTTGTGATACATATTCTTCCGACAGTTCAAGTTCTTTGGAAAGGACTTCCACCACCCTTTGCGGATCGCTGATCTGGTTGTGGATAACGGATATGGTGCATACTGTCCGGTTATCCGCCAGTACGGCCCCAGTGGAATCGATGATCCTTCCCCTGGCCGCCTTGATGGACCGTTCCCTTTCATGCAGATCCTTTGCCGCCTCCGTATAATGCCCGGAGCGGCCCACCATCAAATAAACAAGCCTCCCGATCAGCATAAGGAACGCCGCCGCACAGAGGAAAAAAGTCACCACGATCTTTTTCCTTATATAAGTCTTATTCTTCATCGCCATCATGACCTCATAATAAGGGATTACTACAATCTATTATCCCATTTATGAGGTTATTCTTTTTTTCAGCGCCTGAAATAATTATTTTGCCTGTCTTAGAAGGGGCTGTTATCTTCCGTATCTCCCCCTGGCATGCCGCCTCCCAAACCGGTCGGCGCGCTGCCGCCTCCGAATACTACATTGCCTGTTTCCGGATCAACGAGTTTGCCCGTCTCCGGGTCTTTCGCATATCCAGTTTCCGGATCGATCGGAAAGCTTTTCCATGCTTCCGAATGGGTGTCGCTTTCGCCGCCCTCTCCTTCTCCGCCTTCTCCTGTTTCGCCTCCGGTTTCTCCTTCTCCGGTTCCATTTTCTCCGGTTCCGTTTTCTCCGCTGCCGTTTTCTCCTGTTTCCGTTTCGCCCTCGTTTTCCCCGGTTTCGGTTCCGCCTTCTTCTCCTTCTGTCTCTCCCTCTTCCTCCGGCGCTACCGGTGACATAATTTCCTCCTGCAGCGCTTCCAATTCCTTTCTTTCCTTGTCCGTCACCTCTTCTGTCATGAAAATCCCCATATAAGGAAGCACTTCCGTCAGTATATTGCGGACAATACCGGTCGCAAACTTGGCGTCATCCTGAATGATGATATTGGGCCTGTCCACCACGACATAAATAGCTATCTGGGGGTCGTCCGCCGGCGCATACCCCATAAAAGAAACCACATATTCATTATTGCCACGGGGAAGAGTCTCTGCCGTCCCTGTTTTGCCGCCGATCATATATCCTGCCGGACGGGCCGTTTTTCCCGTGCCTTTTTCCCCCGCCACTACCAGATTACAATATTCCTTTATTTTTTCGGAAACCGATGCCGATACCGTCTGCTTCAGCAGCCGGGGTTCGATATTCTGTACCGTCGCCCCGCTCGGACTGATGATTTTGCTCACCACGTGGGGTTCATAATAATTCCCGCCGTTGATCAGGGAGCAGAATCCCGTGATCATCTGTATCATCGTCACGTTAAATCCCTGTCCGAAAGAATTGGTCGCCAACTCCGTAGGCCCCATTGTATTTTTGTTATATACAAGGCTTGCCGTTCTTGATTCTCCCCAAAGATCAATATTGGTTTTTAAGCCGAAATTAAAAATATGCTGATAATCGATATATGTACTTCGGCCGACAATCTCAGCAATGCGCATCATAACAACATTGCAGGATCTTTCCACTCCCTGGGCCACCGTCAGCTCGCCGTCGCCCCATTCGTTATGGCAGTCGATATCGTAATCCCCCACGTGCAGATATCCGTTGCAGACAAAAGATTCGTTTCCGGTGATCTTTCCGGAGTCCAGGGCCGCAGCCACCGTAAAGGGTTTGGATACAGATCCCGGCTCATACGTATCATTGATGCAGAAATTCCTCCACAATGCATTGAACTGCTGCATCTGCAAGTCGTGATCCATATTATTAAAATTCTCCGGGGTAATATATTCCCCCGGCACTACATTGCCTACCTCATTCACCATAGCCATTCCATACAAATCCTCCGGATTCATACGGTTATTCAGGTCAAAATCAGGGTAACTTGCCATAGCGAGAATATTCCCCGTATTTACTTCCATAATAATGCATGCCGTATTATTGCTTCCGTTTCTTTCCAGGTAATTGTTCTTCATTTCATCGTTGAACTTTTTTAAATATTTCTCTACGATCCTTTGGATATTTACATCTATCGTAGTGACAATGGAATTACCGTCCACGGCGGAAATAGTCGTTCTTTCCAGTGCCGCGTCATCGTTCAGATACCCATATTCCCTTCCGGGAGTACCGCTCAAAACATCATTATAATACTGTTCAAGGCCAAACAGCCCGCTATTGTCGCTCCTGGTAAATCCGATCACATCACAGGCCAGCCTGTTGTTCGGGTATATTCTCTTATATTCCTCCTCAAACCAGATCCCTTTGATGTCCGCTCCCGCCTCTTCATCGGCCTGCAGTTCCTTAAACCCTCTTATCTCCTCGTACGTCATCTGCTTGGCAAGCACATAATAAGAAGAACCCGGATGGGATTCCAGCCGGGAACGAATAATCCCCGTATCCAGCCCCAGCTCCCTTTGCACCGCTTCCAGCGTAGGTTCTACGTATTTCCCATCCCGGTCCAGCATTACCTTCGCATCCAAAATCACATTATAGACCTTTTCACTGGCTGCAAGTTTTGTGCCGTTGCTGTCCAGAATGTCTCCCCGCCGGAAAGGAATCGTCGTGCTGTCATAGGCTTGTTGGGAAAGCACCTGTTTCTCATATCTTGCCCCGTTATCCTTGTTAATCCGCACTAACTGGAGACTTAATCCGATGAAAGCTGACAGTACCGCTAAAAAGAGTACCACCAGCTTTTTCTGCATCCTTAACGTAAATCTGCTATAAATTCCACGCTTTGTCCTATTCTCTCTCACTCGCATCTGTCTGCTCAAAAATACCACCTGCTTTACTGCGGAATATCCGCCACCTGTCTCATATAATCGCTGCCTCCCCCTGTAATGGTAACGATTTGTCCTTCTTCCGCATATTTCATCCCTAACTCCTGGATCGCCACACGTTTTACCTCATCCAGATCAACACTGTTCGTGATCCTGCTGTATTCTTCGTCGTTATCCAGTTTCAAAGAATTCAACTGGCTCTCCAGCCTGGATATATTTTTAATGCTGTTAGTAATGTCTGACTGAAGCCCGATATATATCGTCAAAATAAACCCTGCCGCAATAACCGCACAGGATAAAAAGAACACATACCCAAGACTCATATGCCTTGCCTTTTCCCTGTTTTTCCTCGCCGTATTGCTCAGCTGTTTCCTGGGCCGCCGGGGTGCGTATATTTCTTCGTCCAGTCTCCTTACGACATTTCCATGCACATAAACGCCGTTTCTTCCCGTGTATGCCTGCTGTCTTCTGTTGTCACCTCTTGCCCTATACTGCGCCATAACACTATTCCTTTTCAAATACTCTTAATTTTGCACTTTTTGCGCGTTTATTTGCTGTCGTTTCTTCTTCCGCCGGGAATATCGGTTTTCTTGTCACCGTTTTTCCCTTAGGTCTCCTGCCGCATACACATACCGGAAAATCCGGCGGGCATGTACACGGGTTCTCGTAATTTCTGAATGCGGTCTTTACGATCCTGTCCTCCAGAGAATGAAACGTAATGATGCAAAGCCGTCCGCCGGGCTTCAAACAGTCCGTCAGATCATCCAGGGAATCTTTCAATACTTCCAGCTCCCTGTTACACGCAATGCGAATTGCCTGAAATGTTTTCTTGGAAGGGTGTCCTCCCGTCTGGCGCATTTTTGCCGGAATGGCTGCTTTTATAATCTCATTCAGCTCTCCCGTCGTCTCGATCTCTTTTTCCTGCCTGGCTCGGACGATATGCTTCGCAATATTTTTTGCAAACTTATCCTCTCCGTAATCCCTTATGATCCGAAACAGTTCTCCTTCCGTATAACCGTTTATGATATCTCTGGCGTTCAACTCCTGCCTCGTATCCATCCGCATATCGAGCGCGGTGTCATACTTGTAGGAGAATCCCCGTTCCAGAGCATCCAGCTGGTAGGAGGAAACCCCCAGATCCAGAAGAATACCGTCCACCTTTTCCACACCAAGGCTTTTTAATACTTGTTTTGCATTACAATAGTTGTCCCTTACGATTGTCACCTTATCCGAAAACGGTAAAAGCCTTTTTCCGGCGGCCTCTATTGCCGCTCCGTCCTGGTCGATGCCGACCAGCCTTCCGTTTTCTCCAAGGCGCCCGGCGATCTCATAAGAATGTCCGCCGCCGCCCAGGGTACCGTCCACATAAATTCCGTCATTTTTTATCTTTAAATTGTCTATTGTTTCTTTCAGTAGAACAGAGCAATGTTCAAATTCCATTCATCTTCCCCCGCGTGTCCCTCACTTGCATGTGCCTCACTTGCATGTGCCACGCTTGCATGTTCGCTCTATATGCCCAGTCCCAGTTCAGACATATGTTCTGCGATACTCTCCATATCTTCATAAGCGGACTCGCCTTCCCATCTTTCTTTGCTCCAGATTTCAATCCTGCTTGCCACGCCTATCAGAGCAACTTCTTTGTTGATTCCTGCAAATTCTTTTAATACCGAGGGGATCAGTATCCTTCCCTGCTTGTCCACTTCCACGCTGGCTGCCCCCGCCAGAAAAAAACGGACAAAGGTTCTCGCATCTTTATTGGTAAGAGGCAGACTGCGCAGCTTTTCTTCGAAGGAGGCCCATTCCTCGTTATCGTATACAAATAAACAGCCGTCCAGCCCCTTTGTCACAACAAACTCATCACCGAGAGTTTCCCGGAACTTGGAGGGGATGATCAGCCGGTTTTTTGCATCGATCGTATGGTTGTACTCTCCCATAAACATAAAGCTCACCCGCCGTCCTATAAGAACCTTTGGTTCCTCAAAAACTAATAATAAAAAAGTGGGCTGCCACTTGTTGATATGAATATCTTTTATTTGGAAATATTGGAATTTATCCCCACTTCATTCCACTTCATACCACTTTCCACCACTTTTATATAGATTCTATACTAATACGGAACGTTTGACAAGCAATTTTCAGGAATTTATTTATAAAAAATGCACTTTACAATAGCTTGTAAAGTGCATTTTTTCGGCATTTTCTATATGTGGTAGGAACATTCGTTCGCTATACGAGATATGGATTTATACATTAAAGCGGAAAAGAATCACATCTCCATCTTTTACTACATACTCTTTTCCTTCCATCCCGACCAGTCCTTTCTCCCTGGCCGCCGCCAGAGAACCCTGTTCCAGCAAGTCTTTATAGTTTACGACTTCCGCTTTGATAAACCCTCTCTCAAAATCCGTATGGATTTTGCCGGCCGCTGCCGGCGCTTTCGTTCCGACTTTGATGGTCCAGGCCCTCGTTTCGTCTTCCCCGGCCGTCAAAAAGCTATGCAGTCCTAAAATGCGGTAGCTCGCCTTGATCAGTTTTTCCAGCCCGGATTCCTTTAAACCGAGATCTTCAAGAAACATCGCCTTTTCTTCCTCATCCAGTTCGGCGATCTCCTGTTCTATCTGGGCACAGATCACGAATACTTCGCTGCCGCTTTCCTGTGCAAAAGCGCGCACTCTGGCAACGCCTTCATTGCCCGCTCCGTCGTCCGCCAGCTCTTCTTCGGCTACGTTCGCGGCAAAAATCACCGGTTTTCCGGTCAGAAGATTGTAAGAAGCCAGCAGAGACAGCTCGTCCTCATCTTCCGTCTGAAAAGTAAGAGCCAGCTTTCCTTCTTCCAGATGCGCTTTGAGCCTTTCCAAAAGTCCTTGCTCTTTCGCAAGTCCCTTATCCATTCTGGCTCCTTTTCCCACCTTCGCGATCCTCCGCTCCAGAATTTCCAGATCAGAAAAAATAAGCTCCAGATCAATCGTCTCGATATCCCTCAAAGGATTCACGCTGCCGTCCACATGTACTACATTGGAATCTTCAAAACAGCGCACCACATGGACAATCGCATCTACCTCCCGAATATTGCTCAAAAACTGGTTTCCGAGTCCCTCTCCTTTGGAGGCGCCCTTTACCAGTCCGGCAATGTCCACAAATTCAATCACCGCCGGCGTAACCTTTTTCGACTGATACATATCCCCTAAAAGCTTCAACCGCTCATCCGGCACGGCTACGATCCCGACATTGGGATCAATCGTGCAAAACGGGTAGTTGGCGGATTCGGCTCCCGCCTTTGTCAACGAATTAAATAAAGTGCTTTTGCCCACATTGGGCAGTCCTACGATTCCTAGTTTCATGATATTTTACTCCTCCGTGTTTGCTCAGTTCATTTTTATTACACATCATTACAATATAATCCTATTACAAAATGTTCCAAATCAAAGAACCTTAACAGCTATGATAGTATAGCACAGCAAAGCTTTATTCACCAAGCATTATCGTCCCTTTTTTCGCCTTTGCTCTCAGCCCCACCATCTGCTCTCTTTCAATCTCTTGAATACTTTTTTCAGATATTGGCAAATCCTCCGGCATCGTTCCTCCAATTTTCTCAATAACTGTACGCACTTCTTTTCCTGGGTCTCCGTTTTGCACAATCAAATAACAGGCATATTTCTCATAAAATATAAAGAATTTACTACTGTGAACTCCGGTAGATTACACTCAATCAGAAAATTATAAAACCGTTTCGCTTAACTGTCTGCGTACATTCCTGCCTCCATACATAATTCGAACAATATTTACTGTATTCTAAGGTTCTTCCGGCAGATAGAGCAAGTCTTGTCTTGCCTGTGCTGTATATACAATATTCCAGCTCATACGCCAAAATCTCTCCTCATTTCCGCTTCAATGGTATCTGCCGAATAAACCCTGCCCGCTTTAACATCAGCCATGCCTTTTTCCATTTCCGCATCAAACTGTTCTCTGGTAAGAGAGCTATAATTCAGCAATTCTGTCTGCGGCAGCTTCATTTCAAACGGAATACCTCTCTGCAATACCACCTGTCTTAAAAACATACTCACTGCATTGGACATTGGGATTCCCAAACGTTCAAGCACCTGTTCCGCCTGCTCTTTGATTTCAGGTTCTACTCGTGCAAATACATTTGATGTTCGTGCCATAACAATCGCCTCTTTTATTTTTAGTATATCCATTTCGCTTGCGAAATGCAAGCGCTTCGCATAAACAGATAGCGTAAGTTTATTGTAGGAATAGGATAGACAGAATAGTCCCTTGATCTGGT
>OFGR01001388.1_pt1 | contig 19576 bp, 17 predicted proteins | sample 1521811 | NCBI WGS metagenome assembly OFGR01 (sample SAMEA3504098, study PRJEB24116) | mouse gut metagenome | biome: mouse gut; feature: mouse-associated habitat; material: faeces | place: Denmark | collected 2011
AAATAGAATTCCATTTGCTTTGGGAGGGTAAATATAAATTTAAGCGTCAATGCTGGAACATGATTGATTTGCTTGACAAATATTATTGCCCTACCCTGGAGGAGCTTGCAGGCTATGTCAGGAACCCTGTATTTGCCCAATTTTGTTCGGAAATTAAGGAAAAATACAAATGCGTGGAAAAAATAGAATTTAGCGCCTGCAGCCTGGAACCCGGCTGGAATGTGAAATTCAAAAAATCCGGAAAAACACTCTGCACCATATATCCCAAAGAATCCTATTTTACGGTAATGGTTGTGGTTGGCATAAAAGAGAAAGGACGTATAGAAGAAATCCTACCTGGCTGCACTGCCCAATTGCAGGAAATTTACCATCACACCAAGGAGGGCAACGGCCAAAGATGGCTTATGCTTCCTCTGGAAGACATCGGGGATATGTATGGCGATATCTTCCGCCTTATTGAAATTAGGGCTTGGGTTTCCAATAATAAAAAACCGGATAAGGAGTAAAAATGATAAATTTTTAATAATAAGCGTATTGTTTCTGCAAAATGGCTTGAAGAAAGCACAATGGCCAGGCTGTGTTGCAGCGAAAAATTCCGTAATATGAAATATGGCTATTTGTGGTGGATTATTGACGAAAATGAAGGAAGCTATGCAGCTATCGGCAATAGTGGAAACGTTATTTATATCAACCCCAAAAGGGAATTGGTAGCAGCGGTTTCCGGATATTTCAAACCCACAGTGTTTGGCCGAATTGATTTTATCAAAGGACAAATAGAGGAAAAAATCGGGAATTAGATATATAATGGGATATGGCAGAAAAATAAGGTGTTAAGTAGGAGGTTCCTATGATTTACCATGCTAAAAGCGGGACCGTTTCAGACATGGATTATGTTTCGTTTGGAAGCGGAGAAAAAATTTTAATTATGTTGCCCGGGTTGGGTGATGGCCTTTCCACAGTAAAGGGAAAATCGTTCATTTTGGCAGCGGCTTATAAAATGTATGCCCAAAAGTACAAAGTATATATTTTTAGCCGGAAAAACTGCTTGCCAGAAGTATATTCAACAAGACAAATGGCGGAAGACCTGGCAGAAGCTATGAAGGCCCTAGGCATTCTGAAAGCAAGTGTTTTAGGAATTTCTCAAGGTGGTATGATTGCACAATATCTCGCGATTGACTATCCTGATTTAATTGATAAATTAATATTAGCAGTAACAAGCCCTAAAGCAAGTAAAACAACACGGAAAGTTGTGGGTACTTGGATTGCTATTGCGAAGCAAGGGAATTACAAAGCCCTGATGGTTGATACTGCTGAAAAGTCATATTCGGAAAACTACTTAAAAAAGTATAAAATGTTTTATCCCTTGCTCGGAATGATAGGTAGGCCTAAAAATTTTAACCGTTTTTTGATACAGGCAGACTCCTGTATTCAGCATAATGCATACAGGGAACTTGATAAGATTCTATGTCCAACATTCGTTATTGGGGGAGATTGTGACAAAATTGTTGGGACAGATGCAGCCCCCATACTGGCTAATAAAATTAAAGGTAGTGAACTATTTATTTACAAAGGTTTAGGGCACGCAATCTATGAGGAAGCAAAGGATTTTCATAAACGTGTGCTAAACTTCTTAATGCAGTAAATGGCAAAGCCAGCCAAAAAATCTAGGTTTTTTAGAAACAGGCATTTTGATATGTGTTCTGATATTTAAATATATGGATACAGTTGAGTTTAAGGCAACTATTGCGTCATTGAATTTGCAGATACTCATGATATTATGTTTATTATAATAAACTATCAGGAGGGCACAATATGTTACATTTACCAGAAAACTTAAAGAAATACCGTATGTTAAAAAATCTCACACAAGAAGAGGTCGCAGGGTATCTTGGGATTACACCTCAAAGCGTTTCAAAATGGGAACGTGGCGAGTCCTATCCAGATATTACACTTTTACCGGCATTAGCAAACATATTTGAAACAAGTATTGATCTGTTAGTGGGAATGGATATGATCCGTGCAGAAGCCACACGATATCATATTCATGTAAAAGCGGTCGATTATCAGCGAAAGGGAGATTATGACTCTGCTGAAAAGACTTATCGGGATGCATTGCTAATCTATCCAAATAAGCCGGGGATGATTCTTGGATTAGCAAGTACATTGGCATTAAAGGGTAATACTGATGAAGCTATCGAATTAATGGAAAGAGGATTGCCTATATCCATCAATGAGAAACAAAAATCTACTATGCGCGCAACCTTATGTTTCTTATATTTGAAAGCAGGTTATAAGGATAAAGCTCATAGACTTGCCTCTGAACTTCCTCATACAAGAGAAAGCCGTGAAGTAATCCAACCGCTAATCCAACAGGGTTTAACTGAAACCGAAATAAACGAAAACATAAAAAATATTTTACTTGGTGACGGAAAAAGTATTTGGTAAAAAAGTTCATTTCCAGTGCACTTAAAGTATTTTCAAGATAATTAGGAAGAAATATATAAAAAAGGAGTTTTCACTATGCGAACAGAACAAGAAATGTATGACTTGATTATAAATACGGCAAAAGAGGACGGGCGCATACGGGCAGTCTATATGAACGGTTCCCGGACCAATGTAAATGCCCCAAAAGATATTTTTCAGGATTACGATATCGTTTATGCCGTCACCGAAACCAAGCCGTTCTATGAGGACAAATCATGGATAGACCGTTTCGGAGAGAGGCTTTATATGCAGTGTCCCGATGAGTGTGACAAATCTATGGGATTGGAAGTGGACTTTGAAAAATGCTATGGCTGGCTGATACAGTTTGCAGACGGTAATCGTCTTGACCTGCACGTTGAACCTTTGGATAAGCTTGATATTTTGGACGATAAACTATGTAGGATTTTACTTGACAAGGACGGAATACTCCCAGATATTCCAGTAGCTACCGATGTTGATTTCCATGTAAAAAAACCCTCGGAAGCGGAATATCTTGCCGTATGCAACGAATTCTGGTGGTGTTTAAACAATGTAGCAAAAGGACTATGGAGGAATGAGCTTCCATTTGCCCATTATATGTTAAATGGAATGGTAAGGCCACAGCTCGTGAAAATCCTATCATGGAAAATAGGCAATGAGACGGATTTTTCTGTAAGCGTTGGCAAATCCGCAAAATATATGTACAGATGGCTTGAACCAACAGTATGGGAAAGATTCCTGCAAACTTATGGCGGGACAACATCGGGACAGGTGTGGAATTCTGTAATGATAATGTGCGGCCTTATGGACGAAATTGCCCCCGAAGTTGGAGAAAAACTTGGATTCCAATATAATTACACCGAAGCAAAAAATTCAAGATATTATCTTGAACAGGTGAGAAATCTTCCTGCAAATGCTGCACAGATTTTTTAATGTTTAACCTATATTGAAAAAATGGATCCTGCTGAAATAATTGAGTGTACCTATCAGAAAGAACAGGCAGTGTGTTAATATTCATTTACATAGGGATTTAAGCCCTGACGACAATAGGGACACTTTTCTTAACCATGGAAGGCAGCCACCAAGCCGGTGAAGGGGAAATTATTTTAAAGATATACATTGATAAAGCAAATGGATACGGCTGTAACTCTATTTTTATAAATGGCACAATAGAAAAATCCGGTTTGCCGGGCAGATGTAGAGGACGAAAAATCAGAACTTTATAACACGAGGAAAAATATAAAATGAATACAGATAATGAATTACTAAAGAATTTAAATAAATTATATACAACTGAGTTCGGCTTAAATGTTATAGGAGAATGTAGGGATGAATGGAAAAGAAGTCAGAGTCGGAGCATGTTTGCTTGTTGGTAATATTGATAAGATGGCACGATTTTACAGAGATATCCTTGGATTTAACACCGATTGGGATGGTGGGAATTTTGCTGAGTTTGAAACAGCAAATGGAAGAACCACTCTGTTTATGTATAGTCGTGAAGAGTTTGTTAAGGCAATTGGCCAGGCCTATGTTCCGCCGAAAGGCATAAACCAAACTTTTGAAATTGCTTTGTGGCTACCTAAGTTTTCGGATGTAGATGAAGAATATGGACGTCTTTCAGAATTAAACGTTTCGTTTCCTTGTGGCGCACCAATCACATTCGATTTTGGTATACGCAATTTCTATGTCGCTGACCCGGAAGGCAATCTTCTGGAAATAGGAAGTATGAATGCTGATTAAAAGAATTAATGCAAAGAAGGAACTGCCGTAATGAGAAATTTACTTGATTAAATGGATAGCCAGAACTTGGCGCCCTCGTTCTCCCCCACATACATCCCCAGCACGTCCTTCTTCCCATTCATGCCAATGCCTAAGCAATGTAGACGGCACGCTTTACAATACGTCCTTCGCTGCGGACATGGTAATGGATGGCATCCATGAATACAACCGCATAGACTTCTTCCAGCGGGCGTTCCTGCCATTCCCTTTGCATACATGGAAAGTATTTTTTCCTCCATGCCCTGTGTTATGGTATTCTGGTATTTTTTATGGGCTGAGGCTCATACTCCCCGTTCCGGTCGCGTGGGGTTGCAACATCCATGTCTCCATAGCTGGTATGCATGGTCTTTTTAGAATACCCGTTGCGGCTGTTGTCAGTATTCTTGTTCCGGTAATCATACTTTGAATATCCGAGTTCTTCGTCCAGCCCTTCATCCAGTACATCTTCCAGGATCACGGAAATCATGTCCCGCATGACAGTATTGACATCTGTTCCGTTTTTAATACTGATGTCATTGTCCTTGAGATAGCTGTGCATCATTTCCCGCATTGCTGCTTTTTGTGGGCTTCCGTTTTTTCTTGCCATAATAATACCTCCAAACTGAGTAATTCTATCTTACATCAGCTTGAAGGTTTACACAAACTTTGGGATAGTCCCCAAATGATAGGGTTTTATAATCCATAGCGCTGATACATTTGTTCAAGATATCCTCTGTCTTCGCTTATTCTTCTCAGATCATCCATAAGATTCTCATGAAGAAGAAGGTGGATGAGCGAATGCAGACGCTTCTCCCTCTTTTCGATCCTCTTTTTACTATCCGCTTCTTTTTGTAACAGTAAAATTTCCTGCTCCTGTAGCCAAGACTCCCGCTCTTGCATCTGGCTCTCTTTCTGCCGCATCTGAGATTCTTTCTGCTGTAACCAATTTTTCCCTTCTTCTATTTCAGATGCTTTTTCCCGCATCCAACTCTCCTTCTGTTGCATCTGGCTCTCCTTCTGTTGCATCTGGCTCTCCTTCTGTTGCATCTGGCTCTCCTTCTGCTGCATCTGGTTCTCCTTCTGCTGCATCTGGTTCTCCTTCTGCTGTAACCAATGTTTCCCTTCTTCTATTTCAGATGCTTTTTCGCGCATCCAGGACTCCTTCTGCTGGATCTGGCTCTCCTTCTCCTGCATCTGAAGTTCTTTCTCTTTCCACTCATCCGCGAAGATCTCTTTTAATACATCACATACCATACTTCCGTCCTCCTCCATAATTCCTTTATTCGCCTGCATGATCAGATCCATCGCCGATTGATACAATATAGATCCCTTATTCCGCTGATATTCTCTTAACAGCATCTTGGTATTCTCATTCATTGGCAAATTCCGTGTCAGGCTGGTAAGCCACCGGTTCTCTTCCGCCGAAAGCTGCCAGGTCACCAGTATCTGCATCGCGATCGAGTCATTTTTCAGCCTATAGATCCCATTCTCTATCTGTTCTGCTTCGATCTTTCTCTCTTCCTTCAAGATCTTCAGCATTTTTCTTGGATAATGGCTGCACACGAAAGTTATGGTCACATCCTTCATGGCGATCTCATGGGTCTTCTCTGTATTTGACTGATAGAGACAGGCATATCCATATACTTTGTAAAAATCATTGATGTTCAGATAATCACCAGGACTCTTATACTCTATTAAGTTGTATTTCCGGAAAATTTTCCCGATCTTCTTTTGTACAGGCGTATCATCAGAATTCTTTATGACCAGAGTATCGACACGCAGAGCCTTCTTATATAATTCATGCTCTGAATAGAATTCCAGTTGCGCAGCTTCTCCCCGAAGTTCGATCTGAAGTGAAGCATGAAACCCGTCATGCCACTGCAAGAGATTGTCTGCCATCCACTACCTCCATTATATTCAATTATCTGCCTGTATGCAAGGGTTCAGAGCCGTTAAACTCAGGTAAAATGAAACAAAAATAAGATTAAATACATTTCATGGCAAACACCACCTGTCCTTTGGGATTACATAATTTCAAATCATATAACGGGTAAATCCTGACGAATGTCAGATTAAGAAAATAAGATTACCTGGATTATTGATCATCTTTGATGTGAAAATACTATAACACATTCTTTTCTGGTATACAACACGTTTTCCGGTGTTCTTTTGAGATTTTGAAAATTTGTAACAGTTCAGCCTTCCGGCTTTTTCATACATTTCCTCTTCACACGCAAACCAAAGTCCCGCATATCACACTAGTACATCATTGCATTAATTCTTGAGTAATAAGCACTTGATATCCGTGTAGCTGCACGCCTCTGAACCTAGATGTAGCCCGCTACACTGCCGGTTCGTAGACGCACAGCTGACACGGATCAAGCACTATTACTTCAAAATTAATACAATGATGTACTCGCAGCCATACTCTGCATATCCTGCATCGTACCTCCCATACCGTTCAACCGCGTAATATATATGTTCATATTTACTCTCCCATTTGAATTTTCATTCTGCTAATTCCATAGTTGTTCTATTTCTTCTTTTAATTCTCCATATTTTGGATACGAATATGCTCCCATAAATGCCGCTACATAACACAAAGCAAGTCGTTTTAGCTGAAACTTTTTCTCTGGATTCCCCTTATTAAGAAAGAACCATACAATTTCTCTATGATCTAAAAATTTTTCTTCTATAGGCTTCTCCCACGAAGCATGAATACCGGTAGTACTTCGGATAGTTCTGTCATATTCATACAGGTGTCCATTGATATAGCAAACATGTTTGGCATAGGATAGCACATAAGGTGTCCATGCATCATCTTCGTATGTTATCTTAACAGCAAATGGATGCTCCTTTACAAGAGAAGCCTTATACAATTTATTCCAAATTACAGGTGAAAGGTTTTTCATATAAAGATTAAAAAATTCCTCCACCGGAAACGCAGTATTTTCACTCATAGGATAGACCGTCGTCTCTCTCCATCCCTCATCCATCAATTGATACACCGATGACATAGAAACATCACAATCATTCTGAACGGCAGCGCTATATAACCGCTCTACCATATCTGGCCTTATCATATCGTCATTATCCATAAACCCTATGTAGTTCCCGCCTGCATATTCTATCCCTGTATTTCTCGCTGATGCCTGCCCTCCGTTTGATTTATAAAAAGCCTTCACCTGCGGATACCTCTCTCGATACCAGTCAATGATATCCTGCGTCTGATCCGTACTTCCGTCATTTACAATGATAAGCTCCAGATCAGCAAAGGTTTGTGCTAATGCCGTATCAATGCTTCTCGCGATATAATCTTCTGCATTGTATGCCGGCATGATGAGAGTGACCAGGTTTGATGCCGCTTCTCTTCTTACAACGGCTGCTATATCGGATTTTGCCACTGTCATTTTTCCTCTCATCGTTCGGACATAAGCTTTCACAATGAACCTGGCTTCTTTTGGGTAATTCTCCAAAAGCAGATAATGTTCCAGCACATGAGAGACCTCTTTCACCAATCTCCCTGAATCCGCGTCATAGATCAGAAATCCCTCTGCTTCTCCCCGGAAAATCCATGTTAATGCCAGTTTATTTCCATAAGATTCATTGAGACAGACGTATTCAAATACATTCTCCGGCATATCAAATATTTCGCGGGATTCCGTATAGACGTGCAGATCCTTCCGTCTCATCATCTGCAAAGCGTCCGTAAGGCATTTTCTGGTAAAAGATCCCTCTCTTAACAGAGGTGCAAATTCTGTTGCCGCCGCCGCATAACCCTGATACTCTTGTTCTGTCATATTTTTTACGATTTCCAATGCTTCATCTAACGTATCCACAATAATACCCAAATGGTTTTCCTCGATCATCCTCTGGTTTGAGATTCCTTCCGAGACAATCACTGGCATTCCCGCCGCAAGATACATGCTGAGTTTCAAACTGTGGTTCATCGCCGCATACGGATACCTGTATTCATCTCCGTACCATACCAGACCGAATCCTCCCTTGGACAACTCCATCAACAAGCGGTCCGGCGGCATCCATCCCATTCTTTCCACCTGCTTTCCTGCACACTCCTGATCAGAATATACCTTCAGCGCCACCTCGTAATCCCACGCCTCTGGAAACCGGAATCTGCCGGGATTCCCTGCAAAATGAATCTCTCTTTTAAAATTCTTCGTTCCTAAAAATTTTAATGAAGTTGTACAATCCCACATTTCCTGAATTATGAACTTCATACTGCCTTTAATCCCTTGTTCCATCAGGAACCTCTTCATTCCCAAAGACGGAACGATCAATACCTCCGCCTCATTATACAGCCCAATTATATCTTGCAGCTCGGAATTCTTATTTTCAGACATCCTCGGATCCAGTTCATTAATGCAAATTATGATACGCCCGTGGTATGCTTTGATGTGCCTTACCAGCGCTTTCTCAAATCCCACGCCATTACCGGTCGGGAACTGACATACCACTGTATCCCCCGCGCTGATCCCCGCGATCATTCCGTCAAATCTCCGTCCCCTATCCCCGGCGCTCTCACCTTCCGTATTGTACCGGTAGATTCCCATCTCCCGCATTCCAAGCGAATGGGCTATATCCGCCGTCATATGCTGTACATACTGCTCCTCGCTCATATAAGACATTCCGTTTAGTTTCGTAATATACACATTCATATAATACCTCTCTCATACTGTTCTGCTATCCGGCGCTATCTGTTCTCAAACCGCGCTGTATCGCCAGATCCATCCTAAAATTTGTAGTGAAATGGGACTGCCTCAACTTCATGAAACAGCCCCAATCCATGTCAAGCAATAATATTCAAAACTGCCAATACTACCCAAACAACCGCCAGCACGATATGCACGATCCTGAGAGCCTTATTCTTCGTGCTGAATACAAGCGCCACACTATATACCGCCAGTATAAACTCCAACGCGATCACAACCGTAACCGCACTCAATCCTGTTCCTAACATCATCTTCATCCTCCTACTTTTCTTATTTATTTCAAAAGAACTGCATACGCAGCAACTTCTTCTGACATAGCCTCCCTTTTCTGCCGGTCAAGCTGTCCCTTTATCATCTCTTCATTCCCCATCACCTGATCCAGAAATGCGATCAATGCTTTTGAATCCTCGAATACATGCTCCGGCGCAGTATAGCCTCTACGATGCAGTGTCTGCCTGAATCCAAGGATCAGCTGATCATGCAGAAATGCCTGCTTAACCGCCGATACAATCTCCGCTTCATGATTGATATCCAGATAATAATCACAGGTATCAAACAGTTCGTCGATCATCCCGGTGCGCGCTCCCGGATAGAGCGTCACATTCTGATACTGAGACAGGCTCATAAGCTTGGACGACATCTCCGTGATCGCCGCAATGTGAAAATGCATCTGCGGAAGCGCCTGTATCAACTCTTCACATTTCTCGATCCTGTCGGAATTCGTGCAGATCAACGCCTTATTAGCGAAGGTATTCTGCCTGCTGTAGGAATAAGCATATCCAAGCGGCTTCAGCACTTCCTCTGACGCGCCAAGCTCGATCAGCTTCTGATAGCTGTCCTTTTTCTGCACATAGACCGATCTTGCACGTTTCGCCTGTCCGCTGAGGATCAGCTGCATATTGCCGGGAATATCATTTCTGACGCCCTCCTGCCAGAACAGCGCATCCTCCTTCCTGCCAGCCGGCATCCTCTCAGATACAAATAACGGCGTAGACAGCGAATTAAAGAAGACTCTGCTCCCCATAGCGCCCAATTCTTCCAGAAGCTTTAAGACCAGATCGACCTTACTCTTGAAGACATAGACCTTGCCGTCCCTGTTCAGGATGATATCACGCGTTACAAAATTCTCCAGAAGTATTTCCCTGCCTTCCGCGTCAAAATATGCCTTACAGAACCGCTTCGCTTCTTTATTAAAAAAGGTTCTCGCATACAACGCGCCATATCGGTTGTAATGATCGCTGGATCTGACGGTTCCCTTCTCATCCTTCCAGTCCACCACACGCACCAGCCTCTTATGCTTTGGCTCCGCATAAAAGATACGTCCCCGCTCACGGTACAAGTCATGGACCTTCCCGTCAGAGTTATTTCCACTGACTTCCCAATAATCCGGGACATTGATCTGATTAAAATACCTTGCTTTTCCGGGGGTTTTGCCGCCCTTACGAAAATCACCGCAGAAATACTGACAGACCGAGATCACATCCTCCGGGAAGAATCCGCCGTCTTCGATCACCACCACCGGTCCGGTAAACCCCGCGTCCCGAAAGGATCGGTGAAGCATCTCGCTGTCCTCCCCGTAATTATCTAACAGAAGAACTGCCTCTGTCATCCCACTATATTTTTCCATCTAAGCTCCACCTCCTTCGTAAGAAATCCCTTCGCCTTCTCATATGAATGCTCATGAAAGCTCTCCAGGTCAGCCTCCGTAAACAGGCGGATCAGGCGGTCTGTCAAAGCTTCAACCTTCTCCCTCGGCGATGTATGGTCATCCACCGGGATCAGATACCCATTCTTCCCCTCATCAATGAACGTAGGGTTTCCATAACGCACGTCAAAACCGATGATCGGAAGGCCTCCCCCCACCGCCTCCATAAGCGTCAGCCCAAACCCTTCGCTCATAGAACCCGCCAGATACAATTCATAATCCTGGTAAATCTCTTTCAGCTTCTGCTGTCCCCGAAGAAATATATAATCCTCCGCCTCATGTTTCTTGATCAAGTCCCGCAGTTTCTGCTCTTCGCCGCCTTTCCCGTAGATATCTAGCGCAAGCTGCGGAATTGTCTCATGCGCCTTCACGACAGCCTCGATGACCCAGTCGATATGCTTCTCCGCCGCCAGCCTCGAAGCCGTCAGGATAGAATACGGCTTGCGGTTGATCGTCGGATATTTCAGCTCGTCAAGACTTCCCACCGGGATGGTATAAACCGTCGGCTCCACACCCCCATATCTTAAGAATTGTTCCCTTAACAGCTTGTTCTGCTCATCCGTGGCAGTAACGTAGAAATCAACATGCCTGTGCATCGCAAAAGAATACTCATAGAAATTATTCCACAAAATATAATTGTCGTCCGTGCCGCCCTCGCTGAAATGGTCTGCATGAATGATGATCCCCACCCGGGCGTCTCCCACATTCTGCAGGATCGCCTGTCCGATCCCTGTCGTCCGGTCGATCAGCACGACGTCCTCATCCGTCAGTTTCAGGCGTGAAACCATATATCCCACGAACTCTTCCTTCGAACAAAGAATCTTATTCCGGAACTGATACATCACCTTGCCGTCGTCATTGATCTCTTCATATGCCACCGTACCGTCCTCGTTGAAAAAACGGCGAAGATACAGATGCGCCTTATGATCCAACGGCGCGTAATATTCCGAAAAGACCCTGCCGTAAGTAAAGAAATCCTTCCGGATCAGATAACCTCCCGAGACAATCTCTGCCCTGTGGACCCGTTCTGACTGTTTATCCACAAAATAGACCGTATAAAAATTATTCTTTCCCTGGAAAACAAGTCTCCCGATCTTACCGTTTCTGGTATAAGTATACGCATCCGTCGGAAGCGTTTTCTTCAAATCATCCAGTGTATAAGTAACCGGCGCAATCTTCTGATCTGTAAAAAATGTATAAAGCCAGATGATCTCCGAGTCAAGAAATCCGATGTTCCTCGTCAGATGCTCAATATTCTCCGCTGAGATCATATCTGTAAACACAAACTTTGCATCGGCTCCGATATCCCTGAGCATGACGGCACGATAACTCTGCGCATACTCCACTCCGCTGGAAGCCCAGCCTATACCGAGATTAAAATTATAAACCATCTCTGTCTCCTATATCCTTTCCCTCTTTATGTACCAGTGCATATTCTATGGGAATAAAACATACAGATCTCCCGTCTTGCCATATGCCTTCTCCCCCAGAAATATATTCCTTACGATTTCCCTCTTGATCGTACGCTCCATACGAAGAAAGGAATCATATGCTTCTCTGTGATACTCGAACACCGGATTCCTCTGCGCCGTAGCCCTGCCGCTGACTACATACTGCAGCTGCTGCAGGTAATCCACCTGTTCTACCCAGGCATCGTCGATCGCTTTCAGAGAACAAAGACGGATATATTCTCTTAATTCCTGCCTTGAGGCGAACGTGCTCTTCTTATCCATCCATACGATATGGACATAAGACCGCAGCGCTCTCTCAAGCGCCTTCTTCTTCACATGTTCGATATTCAGGAAGCGATTATCCAGATGATACGACAGATTATTCAGCACATACCGCGTAATATCCCCTGAAGTCGGGCGCCGGTTCTCCTTTATAAAAGAATGCACTCCCTCATACGCCAACTGCCTCACCAGCCTTAGTTCCAGGCTTCCCCCGTCTAACAGCCGATTCCGGACCTCATACATCATCGTCCGCTGCCGTTTCATTACTTTATCAAAATCAACCGACCGTTTTCTCTGGGAAACAGCAAGCTCTTCCTGCAGCTTCTGTGTTCCATTGATCAGTTTCTTAAGCTTTCTCTTTGAGATCCGATGACCCTTATCCACATACTTTTCCAGTATCTTCTCACCTGCCGCAGATACCGTCTCATCCTCAAGAGACACAAAGAACTGGCTGCTGCCCGGATCCCCCTGGCGTCCCGCGCGCCCCCTCGCCTGACGCTCCAAACGGATATTCGCCATGCGTCCGATACCGATCACGGCAAGCCCGCCTAATTCTTTCACTCCCGGACCCAGACGGATATCCGTGCCGCGTCCCGCCATACCGGTAGACACGGTGACCGTCCCCTTCTGCCCGGCTTCCTTGATGATCTGCGCCTCCCAATAAGCATTATTCGCATTCAATACACTATGTGCCACCTGCTTCTCGATCAGTACGCGGGAAACCAGCTCGGTGTCCGCGATCGTAGAGGTCACGATCAGCACCGGCTGCCCGGTCTCATGGCGCCTGAGCACTTCCTGCACAGCTTCGTCATACTGTGTCTCCGCGTTTTGAAAGAACAGATCTTTCTTATCCTCCCTTTGCAGCAGTTTGTTTGGAGGGATCACTACCACTTTCTTCTTATATACCTTACGCAGTTCCTTCTTCGCGTCGGCAATCGTACCGCTCATCCCTGACAGCCGCGGAAACAAAAGAAACAGATTCTGATAGGTTATGGACGCGATCGATCTGTTCTCCTGCGTGATCTTAAGCTTCTCCTTTGCTTCGATCGCCTGGTGCATGCCGCCCCTTAATTTCATACCTGGAAGAACGCGCCCCGTACCGTTATCTAGCAGCGACACTTCCCCCTTCTCGGTGACGACATAGTCCTTCTCCCGCTCCATCGTGATATGCGCTTTCAACGCCAGTGTCACATGCCTGTTCAGCTCAAAATTCTCCGCCGCGTAGAATTCCTCTATGCGAAAATACTGTTCCGCATATGCCACCCCTTCGTCTGTAAGCCACACACTCTGATCTTCCTCTATATAATCTCGTTCCGGCTTAAGCGTCGTCACAAAAAAGTCCGCCATGTCGTATAGATTGGACTGAACCCGGGGAACGCCGGATATTACCAGCGGCATCGTCGCCGCATCCATGAGCACCATATCCGCCTCGTCAATGATGACATAATAGAAGTCTCTCATGAACCTCTTCTCGGCGCTGGACACGAGATTATTCAGCAAATAGTCAAACCCCAACACCGAATGCGTCGTATATACGATATCCGCTCTGTAAATCCGACGTTTTTCGTCATTGTCCGGACTCTCTTTCTGATCCGTATTCACCCCTGACCGAACCGTAATCCCCAAAAACTTATAGACTGGTCCCATCTCCTTCGCGTCACGGTCCGCCAGATAATCATTCGCCGTGACCAGCATCGTACTTTTTCCTGTCAGTGCATTCAGATAGAGCGGCATCGTTGCCGTCAGAGTCTTCCCCTCACCGGTATTCATCTCCGCCAGATAACAATAATGCAGGGCGATCCCGCCCAGGATCTGACAGTCATACGGCTCCATCCCCAGAACCCTTCTATCCGCCTCGCATATTGCCGCATACGCTTCCGGAAGGATGCTGTTAGTCGATTCCCCTTCCGAAATGCGCCTCCGGAATTCATTCGTCTTCTGCCTCAGCGCCGCGTCGCTCAACGCTCTCAGGGCAAGCTGTTCCTTTTTTACTTTTTTTAATATCTGATAAAGTCTTCTATTTGCCATCTGTTATTTCCGTTATCGTAATAGAATGAAAATGAAACCGTGTCACACCGGCATTGATCAGCTGTACCTCATAGCTAAATGTCTTTAACGGGCATTGAAAATCATCTCTTCCGTCCCGTATGATCCGGCTTCCCGCCTCCGCATCATAGCGGTCATAGAAGACAAGCTTCAAGATCAGCCCGTCCGGAGGTTTGGCAGAAGCATCCAGGCTGATATGATACCGCCCCTCTCCGTCGATCATCGGAAGCGAAGGCTCGATACGCATCATCTGATAATTCACCTTGGAAAACCACTTCTTGATCACGGTTCCCGGCGGCATCAGTTCATTCTTGTACTCTATATCATCCTTTGCATGAAATATAATCTCAGAGCCGTATATGAAGGCGTCCTTCGCATATTCATTCCAATAGATCTTCCATGATTCTCCCGTCATCGTCTCTGCCTTCCTGTCCGTCTCTGCCCTTTGTCAAAATCACTCTCTATAATTTCCTGATATTGACTCAAAAACCAATTTATAATACCGCTTGAATCATCATTATGCCGGCCGCGCAGCCCTTTCCCATAGATCCGCGCGCCGGCGTCTTTTAAATGAGCCTGAAGATTCTGATAAGCATTTCTGTCATAATCGTCCTCCATCATGTACGCCGCCGCAAATCTTGTCCCGCTCCAATCCGTATGGTCAAACCTGTTCCAGAATCTGTCGTTCAGCTGCCTGACCGCTTCCTGGCTAAGACTCCCGCAGGTCTTGTGAAGAACGTCTAACGATGTAGGGAACCCGCCCGGACGAAGAATCCTCTCATTCTCGGCAACATCCCCTATGCTTGCCAATGGTTTTCCGATCAAGATGGTATCCGGATGAATCCTGCAGCCATAATACAATGCGCCAAAAGTCCCCATCGAAAGCCCTGACAGGATCACCTCAGAATTCTGAAATCCCAGCTTCTTCATATAGTTCCTGATGATCTGTTCAATGATGTCTTCGTACTCTTCCGAACCAAGATAGAAACATCCCCCTTCCAATCTGGCTTCTGCGATTAAGAGAAACGGATGCTTTCTTCCCCTCATCATATAATACCCTTCAAAGCCTTCCCTGGTTTTATACCCGGAAAAGTAGACATTTAACGGCGGTTTTAAATTCCCAGGTTCAAAATAATAAAATATTTCCTCTCTCTCCGAAGTAACCGCCCTTCCCCCGCCGAGTATAAAATTCCCCTTGCCTCTTCTCGAATGCCGGTCATGCAGCGCCGTAACCGTCAAATGCCCGCGTCCTCTCGCCTTGAGAGAAGTAAACAGATACCCAAGATTATTGCTTTTATTTTCAATATAAACGATATCCTTCAACTCATCTTCCGAAAAGGCCCAGACACTCTGCAATTGCGGCTCCATACCATATCCAAATTGAATCATGGATATTTCTAATAAGATCTCAACTGAATCATCCTTTTTATATTCCAGCCAAAATTCAACTGCCTGCCCCACTTCGGCAGGAAGATTATTACGCCAGAAAACAACCTGCGTCAGTTCCTCTCCATAATCTCCATCCAGTTCGACCCCTTCATACCCTCTCCATGAAACATGCCCCTGAAATCCCTGCGCGATCGAAAGCTCCTGCGGCATGTACTTCTCCCCATAAGAACCGGGAAAATAATCCGGCAGTTCCTCGCTCAGAAGACACCGAAGCTCCTCTTGCGATATCTTCTTCCCCATCTTTCGTATAAAGAGCTGCTGTACCGCCTCCCCCTGTCTCAACGATACATTCTCTGTAACAAACAGGCAGTATGCCTTTGTAAACCGTATCAGAAATTCAAATTCTTCCGCCGTCACCTTACGGTCCAGGATCACAACTTCAAAATCCTTCTCCGGCAGTTCTGAAAAGTCCGGTTCATAGTTCCATTCCGCACATTCCGATACCCGTATACTCTTGCTAAAATCTTCCGCTCCCAACTGCAATACTCGTATTGTCTTCAATATGATCAATAACCTCTTTCCATTGCCCGATCAGATACTGCGTCGTATGCGTTTTCCCCAATTCATACGACTTGATCATCGCCTCATTCCAATTCCCCAGGCTATCCAGATAATAGCCGATATCTTCCTCCAACCTGGACAACTCCTTGTTGACCCTTCCATTCTTCCCATGATGCATATACTGCGTCGCGCTTCTTAAGACCTGCGGAATCCCCATGCTTACACAGGAAATCTGCAGAAACAGATCCGGCGTATCTGCCAGATCTACCAGTATCCTCTGCTCCCGCACACACTTATTCACCGATAATTCATCGACACATTGCTCCACTACGAACAGGATCGGGATCTGATCCTCTTCATCCAATAAGACTTCGAATTTGTTCTGGCTCTCTTTTCTCGCCCATCCCGGCGGATAGCCGCTGCGGTCCAATATCCCGCTCACCTGCCCTAGCAGCACGTCCTCGCGGTCAAAAGCGGCATTCCGGGTAAAGAGGTGTACCCTGGCGTCGGGATTCCTCTTAAGATACGCTGCCAGATAATACACCGCCCTTTCCATAACCTCTGCCGTCAAGCGGTCTACAGGAAACAATATCTTCTGCACTTGCAGCTGCTGACTGATCCCGGGATCGATCCGCGTGTCATATGGCGGAATATTCACCTTCGCCACATCCTTAAGTCTTTCCTGTCTCAAGAGAAGCGTCAGATTATCCTCCGAATCCGTCACAATACAATTCCCATGCGCCAACACATCAACCGCCGCCTGGTTCCCATCCAAAGAAAACCTGTTTCCAAAAAAAGAAAAGATAACTTTTCTGTCCGCCAGGAGCCTGCCAAGAAGGAACAAATGCTGCTCCTGCACAGCCGCACAGAATATGTCCGCATCCCCCGCGGCATGCAGATATGCCGCGAACACCTCTTCGATCACCGCTTCCATCGACACATAGGTACTCTTCAAAAAAGACCTCTGCTCTTCCCCCTTCGGTGTACGGAGCAGATACTGTGCGCTGCGCGGATTCACCACTACATGTCCATCCGCAAAATGACACAGCTTCCAGACGCCCTTCTCCGTTAGATATTGATCGTAAGCTTTCCTGCCATTCTCATAGACAGAAGTACACGACACAAAACCTCTGTCGTCATATATATTCTTCCGGTTGATCTCCCCGTTCCGGTAGAGATCTACCTGTATGAGATTCCCATATTCCCCGAATTCAATCTGCGCATACCTCTCATTGCCCCGCACTGCAAGCACCGAAAACGGCGTGTAGATAAACTCCGTATCCTTAGGCCAGTTCAGATTATGAAAAGAAAGGAGCGCCTGCTTCTTCCTGCGCACTTCCTGTATCGCGTCAAATACCGACCAATACGGAACCCGAAACGCACTCTGCCTGTGAAGAAAATGCCTGAAATTCGGCGCGTAAGACAACAACAGAATCTCATACTCACAGATTGAATTCCGCTGAAACAACTGGATCTGCTTGACCGTATCGTCGGTTTCTGTCTGCATACGCCGCTTGTACCAGAGCTGCTCATTTTCTTTCCATTCCTTATTCAAATACCATGCCGGTATAAAATACAACATCAGGTCTCCTACGTCCTTTCACAAATAGCTGATTCCTTCCATGATCAGATGAAAAACGAATACGAATCAAATTTCCCGTATGCCTTCACCTCCTGATACAAAGGACATATGATACCGATCAGGATCATCGCCGTCGCCGGCATCAAAGCCAGATCCGACGGTATCTCGCCTCTTAACGACATATTAAGCGGGATTCCCATTAAAAAGCACAGGACAAAACCGCTGAAGACACTGAGTATCAGAAGCTTCCTCCTCAGATATCTCTTCGTCCGCTTTCCGGCATATACCCCTACGATACTGTCGCCGCCTTTTTGCAGTTGTTCCGCCATCTCTCCGGGGCTAAGCATAATAAAAGAAAATATGATATTCAAAGCAAAGATGATCCCCAGATATATAGCAGCTCCTGAGAGATTCGTCAGATTCATCCTCTCATTGATCAATTTCAACGTAACGTTATCTTCGTTCAGGATCAAAAGAAAACGTACGATCAATTGTGGTATCATAAAGAATGAAACCGCAAACATTACCGGCATCACGCCGATCGGATCAAGCTTAAACGCTATGTAACTCTTCTCTGCGTAGACATTATGAATAGACACTCTCTGTACCGGGATCCGGATCATCACATTTTCCATGATCAAGATCACCCCAGCCATAACCAGACATAAGACCAGTAGTTTGCTGATCTCTTCCCACGGAAATCTCCGTATGGTGGAAAACAAGTTATCCAGGACATTGACAAGTATGAGCGGTGTCTGTCCGCCTATCCCGCGCTCTTTATTCAAAAATGCCATTCTATATATGATAATGGCGCCTATTGTCATCTCCAAAACAGCGATCGCCCTTAATACTTGCGGATCAAGCGCCGACTCTTTGAACACTAGTTCATCCGCGCGTGATATTGCAAACGACGCCGCTATAAATATCATAAAGATCAGCGTATATCGTTCTGTCTTCTGCGGTGAAAAACGGGCTCTGAATTCCGCCCCTTTCACAGCCATAAAGATCCAGATGAGTAAAGTCGCCGTAATATAAGGCATAATGCCAAGTGCAAACAGCGTATATTGATAACGATCTCCGCTGATCATCGAGATCATTATATTCTGAGTATCCAGTTCCGCTAACTCATATGCAGCCGGATCTATATTATAAAGCAGGAGACTTCTTCCAACCATGTAGACTGTAAGTATCATAATGGTAAAGAGAAGTCTCCTTCCTAATTCATGAGTTTTACTTTTTTTCAAATAAACATCCCTTCATGCAAGCCTCTCTGATCAATGTACCAGAGAGGCTTGTATTTATTACAATCAATTATTTTATTCGTTCTTGCTGCCGTCAGCGTCGTCTTTGTGCTTCCGGTTTCTGCGATAGCCTTCTACGGCGCTGGCAACCGCTCCTACTACCGGAATCCAGGACCACCATACGCCCTCAGCCGCCGCTGCTACATTGGCAAGCGGTGTCTCTTCATCTCTGACCTCTGCCAGTTCATCCTCTGTATCCTCTTCATCATCAACGACTCCAAGCGGTACTTCGTCGTCGTCAATCTGCATCAGGTCATCCTGAACGGCGTCGACCGCTGCTCCGGCATCTGCTCCTGCTGCCGCTCCAC
>OFGR01001390.1_pt1 | contig 19559 bp, 23 predicted proteins | sample 1521811 | NCBI WGS metagenome assembly OFGR01 (sample SAMEA3504098, study PRJEB24116) | mouse gut metagenome | biome: mouse gut; feature: mouse-associated habitat; material: faeces | place: Denmark | collected 2011
TCTTTCCCTACACGACGCTCTTCCGATCTGAATGTTTTTGGCTTTCAGCACTTCGATGGCCTCATCAATGCGGTCGAAGCGGAAAATCATGGTGGCGCTGCCGCCGCCTTCCTGCACAAAGGCGTACATATATTCCACGTTGACGTTGTGACCGGAAAGGGCTTCGAGGATGTTGTTCAGGCCGCCGGGCGTGTCGTCGACTTCCACCGCCACGACTGCGGTGCGGCCCACGGTGAAGCCCGCTTCCTTCATGATGTTGATGGCTTTTTCCGTATCGTTGACAATGAGGCGGAGGATGCCGAAGTCGGACGTGTCCGCAAGGGACAGCGCGCGGATGTTGATTCCGGCGTCCGCCAGCGTTTTGGTCACCTGCGCCAGACGGCCGGCCTTGTTTTCAAGAAAAATGGAAAGTTGTTCGACTTTCATGATGCCTTCCTTGCTTGAACCTTGCGTTTGCTGTCATGCCCCTTGCATGAAGCCGCCCGATTTTGACAGATATGCGTCAAAAAGGCCAGAACCATGGTACGGGCGGGAAAAGGCTAGGCCGAATGGGACGTATCGTCGTTTTTCTTTTCGGATTTGGGCGTGATGTCGATCTCATCGGGTTCCGAACTGGCCCGTTTGAAGTTACGTATGGCCTTGCCGAGGCCTCCGCCGATCTCGGGCAGCTTTTTGGCCCCGAAAATGATGACGACGATAACGAGAATGACGAGCAGTTCTTGCATACCAATACCGTACATAAGGCCTCCGTTTTTATATCCTGGAGATATAGCGATGGATTTCAGGGAGGTCAAGCAAGGGGCGTTGCATCCTTTCCGGCATCAGGGTACACAACAAAACGCCGTGGCCGTGGAAGCCCCGATCCGGGGGACGGTCCCCTTTCTTTTCCGTATCATGAAATACTACGCCCGTGACGGCGGCAGGTCAAGAATGTCCATTGGCTGCATCATCGGCGTATCTTTAAGGATAGGCAATGCATAAGGAATCTTCCGCTCCGCTCGTATACGTCCCTCTCCTGCACCGGCAACTCTTGCCGGAGGGCCTACCGGAGGGCGTCCGACCCCTCTGGCCCGGTTTGCCTTCCCGGATGAAGGAAAAAGACGCCGACGGATGGTGCGACATCCCTCTTCCGTACTCTCCTGCGGAGGCCGCTTCGTGCCTGAACGATCTTTCCCGGCTGGATGATGCCGGGTTGGCGGCTCTGGCGGCCACGCCCGCGGCCCGGCAGGTCGCGGAGAAGGACGTCGAGGAAAGGGAGGCCCTGCGGCGCTTCGCCCGCGACGGTCAGGTGCCGGACAGCGGCGAAAGCGCCCTGTTGGAGACGCGGCGCTGGGCGCAGCGTTTTTTGCTCCTCGGCTGGATGCAGGAGGAGCACGTCCTTGAGATGGATCGCCTTGCGGAGCGGTACCGGGCCGGTGCGCACAGGCTGGCCCAACAGCTTGGCGTCCCCGGTGGGGAAGGGCAGGCCGAGGAAGCTTTTTCCGGGTTGGCGGCCGTCATGCGGGACCTGATCCCGGAAGACAGGACGTCGCTTCTCCCCTCATGGCGTTTCATGCTGGAAATGTTCGGTATTTTGCTTCCGCCCGAGGCCGTGGCCTGCACCGCCGATGCGCGGATGATCGCGGCGCTGCGCGAAATGGGGATAGAGGAAAGGCCGCTGGAAAGCCTGCGCGGGCGTCTGCCGGAGGCGTGGGACACAGCCGGGGCCACATGGATGGAAGCGCCTTTGTGGAGACTGCTCGGCCAGACGTCGCCGCAGACCGCCCGCCCGTGGCTTGACAGACGGCAAGTCGTGATTCTTTTACGGTAGTCTGGGAGTGGATATGATGCAATCTTCCGTTTCGGTTCTGGCTTCGCGGCTTGCGGAAACGTTTCCCGAAGGTCTTGCCGGCCTCATCTTCGATTGTGACGGCGTGATGGTGGATTCCTGCCGCGTCAATATCGCCTATTACGATCTGCTGTTGCGGGAGGTGGGGCGTCCGCCTGTTTCCGAGGCGCAGGCGGAATATGTGCAGATGTCCACGGCGAAGGAGGCGCTGGAGTATCTTTTTTCCCCGGAGGAGCTGAAGCTCCTGCCCGCCATTGCCGAACGCTTCCCCTATCGGGAGGTCGCCCTGCCGCAACTGGAGCTGGAGCCGGGCCTTGTCGAGACGCTCGGATGGCTGAAAGGGCGGGGCGTCCGGCTCGCCGTGCACACCAACCGCGGAAATGGCATGTGGGACCTGCTCGACCGCTTCGGGCTGCGCGCGGCCTTTGATCCGGTCATGACCGCGGAAACGGTCGCCCCGAAGCCGAGCCCGGAAGGGGTGCGCCGGATATTGGAGTACTGGAACCTTCCCCCGGCGTCCGTGGGCTTCATCGGCGACAGCGCCACCGACGCCGCCGCCGCGCGGGGAGGAGAGGTCCCCCTTTTGGCATACGGCAATCCCCGTCTGGAGGCTGCCGTACATATAGACAGCTTCCCCCGCCTGCGGGAGGCGCTCGAGCGGATGCCCGGCGTCGGGCGCTGAGGCGCGCCGCTCATTCACCACGTTTCTGGAGGTACCATGTTCGTTCTCGGCAATATCCTTTTCGCCATCGCTCGGGTGCTGGACACGCTCCTGACCCTTTATTTCTGGGTCGTGATCATTTCCGCCCTCTTGAGCTGGGTCCGTCCCGATCCCTACAACCCTGTGGTGCGTACCCTGAACGCCCTGACGGAGCCGGTCCTGTACCGCATCCGCAAATGGCTTCCCTTCACCTACCTAAGCGGACTGGACCTTTCCCCCATCGTGGTGCTGGTGGCCATCCAGCTTGTGCAGTCCATCGTCGTGCGTTCGCTTTTCCAGTACGCGGCCATGCTGTAGGGGGGGCGGGAAGCCTTTCCGCATCAGGGGACGGGGCCTTTGCGTCGGATTGGCGCGCGAAAGGCGTGGTATGGGCCCTTTTCGTGTCGGTATGAGGAATTGCCATTCCCTTTCGTCGCTTTTTGGGCTATGAAATAACAAACGGCAACGCGCAGCGCCGCGTCGATATGCCATTTTCAAACCTCTAGGTATCGGAGAAAACCTTATGGAACAGCGTGAGCTTCTTCTTCTGGAAAAGTACGCCGCCACCAACCCCGAATTGAAAGAACTTTGGGAAGATCACATCCTCTATGAAAAGCAGGTAGAAAAGCTCGAAGCCAAGGCCTATCGGACTCCTACGGAAGAACAGACGCTGAAGCAGCTCAAGAAACAGAAGCTCGAAGGGAAGACCCGGCTCCACGCCATCCTTGACGGCTATAACGAACAGGAAGGCAACTGATGGTATGCACCGGGGCCAGGATTTTTCTGGAAAGTTTGAAGCGCGAGGGCGTTGACCTCTTCTTCGGGTATCCCGGCGGGGCGGTCATCGACATCTACAACGAACTGTCCAGCCACCCGGATATCCGCCATATTCTCGTGCGGCATGAACAGGGGGCTGTCCATGCCGCTGACGGCTATGCGCGCGCTTCGGGCAAGGTGGGCGTTTGTCTTGCCACGTCCGGCCCCGGTGCCACCAATACTGTGACCGGGATCGCCACGGCGTACAGCGATTCCATTCCGCTCGTCATTTTTACCGGTCAGGTTTCCACGCCGCTCATCGGCAATGACGCCTTTCAGGAAGTGGACATCGTCGGCATCACGCGCCCCTGCACCAAGCACAACTTTCTGGTCAAGGACGTGAAGGACCTTGCCCTGACCATCCGCAAGGCCTTCTATCTGGCCCGCTCCGGGCGGCCCGGACCCGTCCTTGTGGACATCCCCAAGAACATCCAGCAGGCCACCTGCGACTACGTCTGGCCGGAAAACGTTTCCATGCGCTCCTATTGCCCCACGTACCGGGCAAACCTCAACCAGCTCCGGAGGGCGATGGACGTCCTCGTCACGTCGCGCAAGCTTCTGGTCATGGCCGGGGGCGGGGTCATCATGGCCGATGCCGCCGAAGAGCTGACCATGCTGGCGCGCCGCCTGCACGCGCCCGTAACCTCGACGCTCATGGGGCTCGGGGCCTTCCCGGGTGACGATCCCCAGTGGATCGGGATGCTTGGGATGCACGGGACCTACGCCGCCAACCGGGCGGTTACGCAGGCCGACGTCATCCTTGCCGTGGGCGCACGTTTTGACGACCGCGTGACGGGCAAGCTCTCCACCTTTGCCCCCAATGCGCGCATCGTCCATATCGACATCGATCCCACGACCTTGCGCAAGAACGTACGCGTCGAGGTGCCCGTGGTCAGCGACGCCCTCAGCGCCTTGCAGGGATTGCGGGCGATCCTTGAGTCCGGCCATGCCGAAAAGGACTGGGAAGGCGCCCACGCGGAATGGAACGCGCAGGTGCGGGAATGGCAGGAGCGCCAGCCCCTTTCGTGGGCGCGCGGCGAAACGCTCAAACCGCAGCAGGTGGTCGAGGCCCTCTACAGGATGACGGAAGGCAAGGCCGTCATCACCACCGAGGTGGGGCAGAACCAGATGTGGGCGGCGCAATTTTACAAATATCATCGTCCCCGCACGTATCTGACGTCCGGCGGCCTCGGCACGATGGGCTACGGCCTTCCCGCGGCCATCGGCGCGCAGTTGGCTTTTCCGGACCGCCTTGTGGTCGCCGTGGCGGGCGACGGTTCCATTCAGATGAACAGCCAGGAGCTGATGACGGCCGTCGAAAACGAGCTGCCGGTCAAGATTCTTATCCTGAACAACCGGTATCTCGGCATGGTGCGGCAGTGGCAGGAGCTTTTCTACGACACCAATTACGTCGCCACGGACATGAAGGGGCAGCCCGATTTCGTGAAGCTGGCCGACGCCTATGGTGCGGAGGGCTACCGCATTACGACGGAGGAGGAACTTGAGGAGATTTTGCCTCGGGCTCTGGCTTCTCCGAAGACGGCCATTATTGACGTGTGGGTGGATCGGGAAGAGAATGTCTCTCCCATCGTACCGACCGGGGCCTCGCTTGACGAAATGCTCATTGTGTGACGTTCCGGGTGAACTTTAAACAGCTCTTGGAGGAAGAATGCGGCGCGTTCTCTCTGTATTGGTCGAAAACGAACCCGGCGTGCTTTCCCGCGTAGCCGGGCTCTTCAGCGGCCGCGGCTTCAATATCGAATCCCTCAATGTGGCCCCCACGCTGGAAGAGGGCGTTTCGCTCATGACCATCACCACCAGCGGCGACGAGCAGATCATCGAGCAGATCAAGCAGATCCTTGGGATCACCGATGATGAACTCTTATCCGGTATGGATGCGTTGGGTATGCAGACATATGATCTGCTGAATGCAGACAACATGGCGCAGCTTGTGACAGCGATATCCGGGGAGGACTCGACGGTCAGTCTCATCGCGAACGAGGAGCTCTACACAGCGCTGCAGGAGATCACGCAGACGGTGGACACACAGGTGGGCAGCCTGCTCGAAAATACAGGCTTTACCGGTGAGGAACTCGACGCGGTACTGCAGAAACTCCAGGAGATGGAAAGTCAGGAACTTGACGATCAGCTTCAGGATATGGAGATGCTCTCACCCGAGACAGCAATGGAGCCGGCAGTCGATGAACGGCAGGAGCCGGAAGGACCCGTGATCATCAGTGAGGACAATACCAGGGCGGACGAACAGCCCGCAAAGCAGTACGATCAGCTTCCGGAGAACCAGCAGGACAATCCGGTCGAGATCGGTGCGAAGTCTCAGACACAGAGTGCCGGAAAAGACACAAAGGGCAGCGACGACAAGGAGTCCGGAAACTTTGGGCAGAACAACACGGCGCAGAATTTCCAGAACAACCTCAGTGAGACGGGCGCGGCGGCGACGGCAGAAGGGGTCGAGAAGTTTACCTCGGAGAGCACGGAGAACATCATGCGGCAGCTCGCTGACATGGTGAAGATCGTCAAAAACGAGAATCTCACAGAGATGGAGCTGCAGCTCCACCCGGCAAGCCTCGGCACAGTCAATGTATCGCTGACGACAAAGGGCGGCATGGTGACAGCAGAGTTCACCACACAGAACGAGGCAGTGAAAGCGGCGATCGAGGCACAGGCGACGCAGCTGAGGGCAAACCTCGAGGAGCAGGGCGTCAAGGTTGAGGCGATCGAAGTATCGGTGGAAAGCCACCAGATGGAGCGGAATCTCGACAAGAACGGCCAGGAGCAGCAGAGGCAGGCGCAGGAGCAGGAGACGATGCGTGTCCAGGGAATGCGCAGAGGCAGGAGCAGCATCAATCTCAGGGCATTTGCCGACGGGGAGGAACTGGAGGGTGAGATGCAGGGAGCAGATGACGCGACAAGGATTGCGATGGAGATCATGGCAGCGAACGGAAACACGATGGATCTACTGGTATAAAGAAAAGGAAAAAGGAGAGAGGTGGACACATGGCAGGTATATTGGCACCAGTCGACGAGAATGGTAATCTGATCACGAATACAAGCTCGGGAGACTCGCTGAAAAAAGGAAAAAACAAGAATGCGGTGGACAGCGACATGTTCCTGACACTCCTGGTGGCAGAGATGCAGAATCAGGATCCGCTGGAACCTACCAGCAACACCGAGTGGGTATCGCAGTACGCGACATTCACGCAGGTACAGCAGATGAGTGAGATGGCGCAGTCGATCGATGTGCTGAGGGCAAACAACCTGATCGGCAAGGAAGTGATCATGAAGACGACGAGCCAGAGCACGGGCGATGTCAGCTACATACAGGGAACAGTCGAGTATGTTGAGATGGAAGAAGGCAAACCGCTTCTTGTTATCGACGGACAGAAGTTCTCGATCAGCGATCTTGACACGATCGTCAGCCCGGAGTACTCGAAGGCATATGAGATGTACGACACGCTGAAGGGAATGATCAACGGACTGCCCAGCATCAAATTTGCGGATGAGTCATACAAGAACGTTATACAGGGTGCACTTGACTACTACAACACGATGGATGAGTACCAGAAGCACTACATGGACGTATATGGTTCGGAGCAGATGGAGACACTCGTGGAATGGAAGCATGCGCTTGAACTTCTCGGCGTGAAATTCACGAATAACACGACCAGCGACGATGACAAGACATCCCTTGACGACATACTGGAGAGTTTCAACACCAAGATGAACGCGATACTCGACAAGCTGAATCTGTTGACAGGAGATAAGACACCGCCGGCAGAGGATACAGACCCGGACGAAACAGAAGGTGAAGGAACAGGGACGGAGGAAGAGGACGGCAAGACAGAGAGCGCGTAGGTTTTATGAGAGGGAGGGATTCAGATGAATGTGAAAAACAGTCAGTTCCTTTCCATTGAACAGCTGCAGGATCAGTATCTGAGACAGCAGAAAGCCAATTCGGGAAACAAGGCGCCGCAGGGCATGAGCTTTGAGGAGATCCTTCAGAAACAGCAAATGCCGAAGCTGCAGACGACAGAGCATGTGAGGTTTTCAAAGCATGCGGCAAACCGGCTCAACGACAGGAATATCGAATTGACGGACAGACAACTGGAAAGGTTGAATGACGGCACGAAAAAGGCAGGCGAGAAGGGGATCAGGGATTCGCTGGTGCTCGTGGACCAGCTTGCATTTATCGTAAACACCAAGAGCAACACAGTCATCACAGCGATGGATCAGACAGAGGCAGATGAGAATATCTACACAAACATTGACGGAGCCGTGATTATCTAATACAGGATGTGAGACAAAGCCGGACCTTTTAAGGAGGCTTGGGATCCCTCGGAATGACGGATGAGGGGAAGATAGACGGCAAATATGATTTAGGAGGTCACTTAATTATGATGAGATCACTTTTCTCTGGTGTATCAGGTCTTAGGACACACCAGACAAGAATGGACGTTATTGGTAACAACATTGCAAACGTGAACACGACAGCATTCAAGGCAAAGCAGATGAACTTCTCCGATATGCTCTACCAGACGACGCAGGCGGCGACAGGCGCCAACGCGGCAAACGGCACAGGCGGAACGAACCCGAGACAGATCGGTCTGGGTGTAAAGGCGGCGGCGATCAATACGACCATCACGCAGGAGGGCGCGAACCAGTCGACCGGAAACCCGTTTGACTTGAAGATCTCCGGCGAGGCATTCTTCGTGGTGAGCGACGGAACAAGCACATACTACACAAGAGACGGATCGTTCGACGTGGACGATGCAGGCAACCTCTGTATGGCGAGCACCGGCTACATCGTGCAGGGCTGGGGCGTTGACAAGGAAGGGAACATCGTAAAAGGTACTGTGGGACCGATCAACACCAAGGCAAGTAATGAGTATAATGCGGATGCCACAAAGAATGCGCAGATCGCGGGTATCATCGATAAGGATGATTCAGACCTGCAGAATAAAGACGGCAAAATCGTCAATTTTGAGGTCTATGACAGTGCGGGATATCCCTACAATCTGAAGTTTGGCATTTTGCCGGCGACATCGATCAGCAATTCGACCAGAGAGGTAACGAATACAGAGAGTATCTATCATATGCCTGCCAATATTTATAAGGTTGATACTTCTAAACTGTCGTTCTCTTATCCGGTTAATGGTGAAACAAAGGATCTGGCAACGATTGACTCTCCGGAGGCGACTGAGAAGCTGATTAAGGATATCTGGGCTGAGATTAACGGTACTCAATCAACAGCAGCTGGCTATCAGAAAATTATTACAGGTACACATACTTTTGGCAAGGATGACGAGATAACGGTAGATCTGTCAAAATTTTTTGCAAATAATCCGGATTTAAATATCGATCCTGCAAGCGATCTGCTTAATATAACAGCGCTTACTGTCAAATTTTCAGGAGAGACAGGGTATGTGCCTAACAATACAGTGGACTACCCGATATCAGATGCTACGAAAGTTGCTGATGAGGTTGCGAAATTATTATATAATAATACTGATAGTACAACTCATACGGATGGGTTTGTGTCATGTGGTCTGGCAGGTGCAGTAACAGTTGCAGCAACATCGCAGACGTATGTGGATGACAATGGCGACACGGTGACAAAGTGGAAGTTTGAGACGGTTGACGGTACAAACAGAAATACCCTGCAGTTGACAGATGCACAGAGCGATGCGATGCGTAAGTTGTTGCAGCTTAAAGCGAGCGACGGAAAGACCCAGCAGTATACGACAACGGAGACGATGCAGGATAGTGCACCAATTCCAGGGCAGTATACGATCAAACTGCTAGGAATGACGGATTCGAACAAGGTTGCTGTGGATGTATCCAGCATACTTGACGATTCCGTGTTCACAGTGCAGTATGACACAGGCAACGGTGAATTCCAGTATGTGGATTCCATGGGAAACAGCACCTTCACGATCAACCTGAGCACGATCAATGACAGAGGAAACTTTGAGAATGTCACGGTTGATATGTCAGGCACGAAGAATGTGAGCAACGACCACAAATCGACAGTAGAGGGCAAGCGCCTTGACGGAACAAAGGTCGGAAAGCTGCTCGGCGTGTCTGTCGGCACGGACGGTATCGTCACGGCAAGCTACAGCAACGGCCACATCACAAGACTCGGACAGATCTGCGTGGCAAAATTTGCAAACGCCATGGGACTTGAGAACTCCGGCGACAACCTCTACCAGACAACGGCCAGCTCCGGCGATGCCTCCCTCGTGGACATCAAGGCAGAGGGTATCGGCTCGATCACCAGCGGTATTCTTGAGATGTCGAACGTGGATCTCTCCCAGCAGTTTACCGACATGATCACCACACAGAGAGGTTTCCAGGCAAACAGCCGTACCATCACGGTGTCAGATACACTGCTTGAGGAGCTGATCAATCTGAAGAGATAATAACCGAACCGAATCTAAATCCAAGAGAACCCCGGACAGGTACGCCTGTACGGGGTTCTTTTGGTAGAGCAACCTCTCCCATGTCGTAGTTTTGAACAGACGCGCCCAACATTTACAAATCTGCATATGATTTTATCATTTGCGAACAGGCAAAAGGAGTGCACGTTTTTACATTTCGACGAATATCAGTTTGTGATAACTTCGTGTGTTTTTTGTGCTGTTTGTCTTTTCACGGCATAAAATATATGGTATACTATCAGACATGGATATGAATTTTTCTTTTTTGTCGAAGACGCCGGAGAAACTGCAGCTTCTCATAGCGGGGCGTGTAGCCAGGATCAGCATCAGGCAGGAGCAGGCGGGGGAGACCGCATTGGAGATCAAAGGATGCGTATGCGACATGCTTTCTGAATACATTACTGGTCAGGGGATAAGGAGGATCATATGGATGAGAATATGAAACTGATCATGGCAGAGTTTGCCAGGATTAACACGAAGCTTGATAATATTGATACAAGGGTGACAGGGCTTGAGACAGCGGTGGAGAAGCTGGATACAAGGATGACAGGGCTTGAGTCAAGGGTGACAGATGTGGAGACGATCATCAGGGAAGCTGAGCTTGACAAGGTGAATCCCAGACTGGGCATGATCGACTTAAAGCTTGATAAACTTCAGGATCATTATGAAAAGCTGGATGCAGATATGCGAGTATTATCCGGCGAGACAGCGAGCGGATTTTACAAGATCAAGCATCAGCTCAGGAAGCTCGAGGATCAGGGAGAGACGATCGTCAAGGTGCTGGAATTCAGGAATCTGATACCGCTCAGGGAATAGAACAGGGAGGAAGTAACGAATATTTATGGCAAGATTACCAGTCAGCGTGTGCCTGATCGCAAAGAACGAGGAACAGTACATAGAGCAGTGTCTTAGGAAGTTGCTGCGTTACGGTATGGAGATCGTGGTGGTCGATACAGGCTCCACGGACAGAACAAAGGAGATCGCGGCGAAATACACAGATAAGCTGTTTGACTTCGCGTGGTGCGACGATTTCAGTGCAGCCAGGAACTTTGCAGTGTCCAAAGCATCCAACAACTGGATCCTCACACTGGATTGCGATGAGTGTGTGGAGGAGTTGGACGCGGCAAAGCTGCGCACCTGCATGCAGCGATATCCAAAGAACGTCGGTGTCGTGGAGGTCAGAAATGTCTGCACGACAGTGGAGAGCGGTGTCTCGCGCGAGAGTGTGCAGATCGATGAGGTGCCCCGGTTTTACAATAAAAACTACTATGAATACCGTTTTCGGATCCATGAACAGATTGTGCCCAGAAATGCGGACGATTATGACAGGATGATTCTCGAGAGTTTTCATATGCCTGTTATTGTCAGGCATTACGGCTACGATATCCCGCACGAGGAAATGATCAGAAAGCAGGAGAGGAATCTGAATCTGTTAGTAAAGTCAATAGGGGAGACCGAGGGGATGGATGACTATATCTATTTCCAGATCGGACAGTCCTACAATATATTGGGAAACTATGGGAAGGCGATCGAGGCGTATGATATGTGTCTGGAGATGAACAGAAACCCGGAGAAAAAGTTCATGGGCAATTGTCTGGAGTCCTACGCGGACTGTCTGATCAGGGCCGGGCATCCGGAGGCTGCATACAGACTGCTTGACATGAACAGGGATTATCTGAAAACGACGCGTCTGCGCTATCTGTTTGGCAGGGCAGCGCATATGTGCGGGGACGATGAGACGGCGGTCGGTTTTCTGGCAGGGATCACAGACGCGGCGGATTTCGAACGGCTCGGGGAGAATGTTTTTGATACATATGCAAGGATTTTTGCAATCTACAGTGAGACAGGACAGTCAGACCAGCTCGAGCGATATCAGAAGAAGCTGGCAGAATACGGAAAACAGCACGGAAAGCAGATCACATTTTCAGGAAAGGAGGCGTAGGGACGGCATGATAGAAGTGACAAAGATCAACGGGACGAAGCTTTTGGTCAACACGAGCCTGATCGAGACGGTCGAGGAGACACCCGACACGGTTATTACGTTAACCGACGGCAAAAAAGTTATCATCAAAGAGAGTAGACACGAGGTCAAAAATTTAGTAAAATTGACAAGACAGGAGTACTTTAAGGGAATTCTGAATGTGGGAACTTCATAAAAGCTGTCCATGCAGCGGATCGATCACCAGGTAATTGGATTGGCGAGTGAGCCAAATTGAGAAAATTTGAGAAAATATTCAGAAAATTGTTGCAATTTATGTAACCTTACAGTATTATATAAATATGGAGAAAAAGGCATACAGGATAATACTGTGCTTTTTGAACAGACTGAAACTTAACGAAAAAAGGGGTGTGTGAAAGTGGATATAGCGTCTTTAGTGGGAATGATCGTATGCTTCGTCCTGGTTTTGTATGGTATGATCGACTCGGCAGGAGGTATTAGCGGTTTTGGATACTTTGTCAGTCTGCCGTCAGCGCTGATTACCTTTGGCGGGGCGGTCTTCGCGACGATGATGTCAGTGAGCATGGCAGACTTTGTCGGCGGTCTCAAGAGCATAGGACTGATTTTTAAGCCGGTCAATGTCAATGTGCCGGAGATGATCACAAAGATCATCGAGCTGTCCAATGTCGCGAGGAAAGAAGGTCTTCTCTCCCTGGAGGAAGCTGCAGGAAACCTTGAGGATGAGTTTATGAAAAAAGGCATCATGCTGATCGTCGACGGTACGGATCCTGAGCTGGTAAGAGGGATCCTGGAGACGGAGATGAACAGTATTGACAGCAGACATAAGTTGAGATCGGGATTTTGGGACAACCTGGGTGCCATGGGACCTGCATGGGGTATGATCGGTACGCTTGTTGGCCTGATTTGTATGTTAAATAACATGTCCGATCCGACATCGATCGGTCCGAAGATGGGTGTTGCGCTGATCACGACATTCTATGGATCGATGCTTGCCAACTGGATCTGTACACCGACGTCAGGCAAGCTGCAGTCGAACAATACGATAGAGATGCAGTCGAAAGAGATCATGATAGAAGGTCTGCTTTCCATACAGGCAGGTGAGAATCCCCGAGTGATTGAGGAGAAACTCAAGTCGTTCCTGTCACCTAAGGACAGACCTTCGCAGGAAGGAAGCGGAGCTGGAGGTGAAGCTTAATGGCAAAGAAGAAAGAGGAGTTCAAGCTCCCGCCTGGAACTCCGGCGCCATGGATGAGTACTTTCTCGGATATGATGACCCTGCTGATGTGTTTCTTTGTGCTTTTGTTCTCGATGTCGGAGGTGGATGCGGCTAAGTTCGAGGAGGTTGCCAAATCGTTCCAGTCGACCATAAGTATTTTCAAAGCCGGATCGAAGGCGGTCGGCGACGGCATCCTGGTGAGCAACGGCGTGAGTCAGCTGAACATGCTTGACGAGTACATAAACACGAGCGGCAAGCCCGCGGAAGCCGACACGACGGTCGAGGATCCGACCAAGCCGGGCGGCGCTGCGGAGGATAAGCTCAAGGAGGCTGCGGAGCAGCTCGAGATGACGCAGGAGGAGGTCGAGTCGCTGCGGGACGCGATCGCGGAACTCGAGGAGGAGAAGATGAAACTCTCGGAGGAGCTCGCGGAGAAGATCGAGGAAGCGCTCGCGGAAAATATGATGACGGATCAGGTTGATGTGGATTTCAACGCGGATTATGTTACGCTTACATTAAACGGTGCGTTTCTGTTTGATTCAGGAAGGGCTGACATTAAGCCGGATGCTGTGCCGGTACTGAACAAGATCGGTGTGCTCCTCACAAAGTATGCGGACTCGGAGATCGAGATCGAGGGACACACGGACTCTGTGCCTCTAAACGGGGGCAGGTATGAGAACAATGATGTGCTCAGCAGCTACAGGGCATTGGCAGTTTTTGATTACTTGAAAGAAAATGCGTCGCTCGACCCGGGGATCGTGAAGCATTCCGGCAGAGGGGAGTATATGCCGATCGCGGACAATGCGACACCCGAGGGAAGGGCAAAGAACAGGCGTGTTGAGATAAAGATATACAATGCGTTGAGCGCACGTTAATGAAAGGGGAAAATAAAAAATGAAACGAAATCTGTTGTCAATTATCATTCTGGCGTTACTTGTTGTCAACATTGTACTGTCAGCGATCATGATGGTGAGTGTGGCGAGCGCATCCAGGAAAACGGCATCGCTTGTGTCTGACATTTCAGCGCTTGTCGGAATCGAGATCAACGGGCTGCCACAGTCAGACCTGGCAACGACTGTGTCCATGGCCGACACGGCTGTTCACAATGTTGAGGGCGAACTGACCATTCCTCTGAAGAAGGGTGAGGATGAGGCGGATCACTATGCAGTCGGAAGTGTCTCGCTTTCCCTGGACACCAAGAACAAGGACTACAAGAATTATTCCGAGACGATGTCCGAGATGGACGGGATCATCAAGGATATTGTGTTTGCTGTCATGGGGAACTACACGGTGGATGAAGCAAGAAACAATTCTGAGGCGATCAAGGCAGAGATCCTTGCAAAGCTCCAGGAACGCTTTGACTCGACATTTATATATGGTGTGTCATACAATTTCCTGTACAACTAGCAGGGATCAGTGTGGCAAAAGAAGGATAGGGGAGTCAGGAATCAAAGGACGATGAATATGTAGGGGGTGATTAACTACATGGGAGAGGTATTATCTCAAAGCGAAATAGACAGTTTGCTGGCGGCATTGAGTTCTGGCGAGCTTGACGTGGAGGATATGCAGGAGAAGGACGAGCGGCAAGCCAAAAACTATGACTTTAGCCGGCCTGCTAAATTCTCGAAAGAGCATTTAAGAACTTTAAACATGATTTTTGATCATTATGGAAGACTGTTATCAACAAACCTCCCTGTATACCTTAGAAAAAATGTACAGGTAAATGTTGCGAGTTCCGAGACCGTAACTTTTGCAGAGTTTTCAAACGCTCTGTCCAATCCGGTATTGCTTACAGTCGTCAATTTCTCACCGATGCCGGGCTCGATCATCATGGAGCTGACAAGCGGGCTGGGATATGCGATCATAGACCGAATGTTGGGAGGCAGGGGAGAGGCGCTCGACAAGGCAAGAGATTTTACGGAAATAGAGATGAGCATCATAGAGCGAATCATGGTCATCTGTATGCAGCTGCTCAGGGAGCCGTGGAAAAATGTTGCGGAGGTGAATCCGTATCTCGAGAGGATCGAGACGAATCCGCAGTTTGCTCAGATCATATCACCGAGCGATATGGTGGCGCTTGTGACCATGAATGTCAAGATCGGTGATGTGGAAGGTTTGATGAACGTATGTCTTCCATTTTTTACACTGGAAACGGTTATGGACCGGTTAAATACCAAGTTCTGGTATTCCAGCTTACAGAAGATGGACGATGAAGATTATGAGCAGTTCATTGAGTCGATGATCCGCAGAGTGGATGTTCCTGTTAAGGCAGTGCTCGGAAAGAGTGTCATAACGGTTAATGATTTCGTGAATATACAGGTGGGCGATATCATACGGCTGGATTCCAAGGTTGACGATGAACTGGATGTATATGTGGGGGATATTAAGAAATTTAGTGCTGTGCCGGGCGCGAGCAAAGAGGCATATGCAGTAAGGGTAACATCAGTAGTGAGGGAGGAGGAATAAGACAATGGATGGTATGTTATCTCAGGATGAGATCAATGCATTGTTGAACGGTGTAGATTTGTCAGCGGATTCCGGGGCGGCAGACACGGCTACAGCAACAGCAGGTAGCCCGGGAGGGGATGAACTCACCGATATAGAAAAAGATGCGATAGGAGAGGTGGCCAACATCAGTATGGGTACTTCTGCTACGACACTTTTTTCACTTGTTAACAGAAAGGTAAATATCACAACACCTGTTGTGGAGATGTGCAACTGGCAGGATGTGCTGGACGCTTATGAAAGACCCTGTGTATTTATCCAGATCAAGTACACGGTCGGACTGAACGGCACGAATATCCTGGTATTGAAGGAACATGACGTGAAGGTGATCACCGATCTGATGATGGGCGGCGACGGCACCAATGTCGAGGGGGAACTCAGTGAGCTGCACTTGAGTGCGATCTCTGAGGCGATGAACCAGATGATGGGCTCGTCGTCGACATCGCTGTCATCGATGCTTGGCAAGACGATCGATATCAGCCCGCCAGAGTCAAGCCTCGTTGATCTTCATTCCAAGGCGCCGGGAGAACTCTCGCCGTTCCTTGAAGACAGGTTTGTCAAGATTTCGTTCAGGATGCAGATAGATGATCTGGTGGACTCCACGCTGATGCAGCTGTACCCGCTTGATTTTGCAAAATCAGTCTACGAGACCTTCATGGCACAGCAGATGGGTGGGGCGTCTGAGCCGGCACCAGGTCCCGCGCCGACACCGGCCCCGGCAGCACCAGGCCCCGCGCCGGCTCCGGCTCCGGCAATGCAGCCACAGGGCGGTATGGATATGGGGATGCAGCAACAGATGGGAATGCCGCAGGGAGGTTACGGAATGCCGTCTATGGGAATGCCGCAGGGAGGATATGGAATGCCTATGGGAATGCCTATGGGATATGGAATGCCAAATGTGAATATACAGCCTGCGCAGTTCCAGAATTTTGCACAGGGACAGGGCGAGATGGTAAGTGCGGAGAGCATTGGCCTGATCAGGGATGTTCCTCTGGAGGTAACGGTAGAGTTGGGAAGGACCAGCAAATCGATTTCAGATATTCTGGAGTTTGCCCCGGGTACGATCATAGAACTTGATAAGATTGCCGGTGAGCCGATCGATATTCTTGTGAATGGCAAGTTTGTCGCAAAGGGCGAAGTGGTTGTTATCGAGGAGAGTTTTGGCGTGAGGATTATGGAAATAATAAAATAGCGATATATTATTTCAGATAGTGTTTTGGATTAATGGAATCATGAGATTAGAGAATGATGGAGTAGAAAGGACAAGATTATTATGGGGAAGAGAATACTGATTGTAGACGACGCTGCTTTCATGAGAATGATGATCAAGGATATACTGACGAAAAACGGATATGAGATCGCAGCAGAAGCTGAGAATGGAAAGATTGCAGTCGATAAGTATAAAGAGGCATCGCCGGATCTGACACTTCTGGATATCACGATGCCCGAGATGGACGGGATCCAGGCGCTCAAGGCGATCAAGGGGATCGATCCGGGAGCAAATGTGATCATGTGTTCTGCTATGGGACAGCAGGCGATGGTTATTGAGGCGATCCAGTCCGGAGCGAAGGACTTTATCGTGAAGCCGTTCCAGGCGGAGCGTGTTCTGGAGGCTGTCAAGAAGGTTGTAGGCTAAAAAGTATGCTTTTATCATCGACATCAAAGAGGTTTGACTCTATCGGACAGATGTTGACCGTGCTACTGATATTCATATTTGTCCTGGCCCTTACATATTTTGCCACAAAGCTCACTGCAGGTCTTCAGAAAGGGAGACTTGCAGGTTCTAATGTGGAGGTATTGGAGACTTTCAGGATAGCGCCGACCAAATATATACAGGTTGTGAAGATTGGCAGGAAGTATTATTCTTATGTGGTCTGTAAAGATACAGTCACGCTGCTGGGAGAAATGACAGAGGATGATATTGCGGCACTGGATCAGAAAGAGGCGGAAGCTGCAGCCAATATCAGTTTTAAGGAGATACTGGACAAATTCAGAAAACAGCAGTGAGCCATGTGCAGGAAATTGTTGTGCTCCATCCTGTATGAGTGCGGGTCGACAAACAAATGTGTGAGACATAAGGATAATCTGATATGAAAAATAAAAGCAAAGAGTATAAGATCAGCCAGGAACTCCGAAAGATCGCATACATGCTGTGTATGGTGGCGGTGATATTTCTGGCGGATATCGCTGTGGTCAATGCGACGAGTGAGGATGACGGCGCTGCGGCGGAGCGGATCCTGGATAACCAGATCGAGGAGAATGAGAACCGGACGAACATCAATGATCCCGGTACTGCCGAGACCGGTGAGGATCTAAAGGAACTGAATATCGCCAACAATCTCAAGATCACATATGACAGTGGGAACGGAGAGCTCAACGGAACATTGCGGATCCTGTTGATACTGACAGCGATCGCTGTGCTGCCGATCCTTCTGGTAACGCTCACATCGTTCACCAGGATACTGATCGTGCTGCATTTCACGAGACAGGCATTAAATACCCAGTCAGCACCGCCCAATCAGGTGTTGATCGCTATTTCTTTGTTCCTCACGTTTTATATCATGCAGCCGGTGTTCGCAAAGGTCTATACGGAGGCGATCGTTCCGTATGATGCGGGAGAGATCGGGTTTGAGGAGGCGATCGATATCGCGTCGGCTCCCATGAGAGATTTTATGTTTGAGCAGACGCAGAGGGATGATATCAATGTCTTTATGCAGATATCAAACGTAGCGTGGGATGGCGAGACGTTCGCACAGGTGCCGACAACGGTTTTGATCCCGTCTTTTATTGTCAGTGAACTCCGCACAGCCTTTATCATTGGATTTATGATCTATGTGCCGTTTATCGTGATCGATATGGTTGTCGCGTCAGTCCTGATGAGTATGGGTATGATGATGCTGCCGCCGACGACGATCTCCATGCCGTTCAAGATCCTGCTGTTTGTGCTGGCAGATGGATGGAGCATTGTGATCGTGGAGTTGGTGCGGACTTTTAAATGACAAAGCACAGGATGGATCGAAGAAGGAGGAGGGTGATACGATGACAACAGAAATGGTTACGGACGTTATGAAGGAAGGATTGTTTGTGGTGTTGAGGACAGCGGCGCCCCCTTTGATCGTGTCATTGGCGATCGGTCTTGCCGTCAGTATCTTCCAGACGGTGACTTCCATTCAGGAACAGACACTTACCTTTGTGCCCAAGATTGTGGGGATGTTTCTGTGTCTGATGCTTTTGGGTGACTGGATGTTAAACGATATGACAACATACATGACAGATTTGTGGCATAATTTTTCTCTGTACATCAGATAGCGGAAGGGAGTATGACTGCACAGTATGGTGGATTTAACTTTTTCCATGTCTGAATTGGAATATTTTCTGTTTGTGTTTGTGCGGATCGCGAGTTTTGTCTTTGTGGCTCCTTTCTTTAGTACCAGGGGCGTGCCAAACAATGCCAAGGTTGCATTGAGTGTGTTTGTTGCCTACATCATGTATCACTTTGGACCGGAACATATTTATCCGGAATACAATACTATACTTGGATTTGCCACAGTTGTGCTGAAGGAAGTGTCGGTGGGTCTGCTGATCGGATTGGCAGCCCAGATGTGTACTTCCATTGTTTTATTTGCGGGAAGGATCATCGACATGGAGGTGGGACTTTCCATGGCGAACGTGTTTGATCCCACCACGAACGAGCAGGCTTCCATCACGGGAGCTTTAATGCAGTATGGCGTGATGATGATACTGTATGCGACAGGGCTTCACAGATTCCTGCTCAAGGCTCTGATGGAGACTTTTATACTGATACCGGTCGGCAACGCCCACATCAATACGGACAGGCTGCTGGAATCCCTGATCGCATTTTTGGGCGATTATATCATTATCGGATTCCGGGTATGTCTGCCGGTATTTGCCAGCATCACACTGATGAACATCGTCCTGGGTCTGCTGGCAAAGCTTGCGCCGCAGATGAATATGTTCTCTGTCGGTATCCAGCTCAAGCTGCTGGCGGGGCTTAGTGTTATCATGGTAACGATCTCGCTGCTGCCTGATGTCTGCAATTTTATCACGACGCAGATCCA
>OFGR01001398.1_pt1 | contig 19445 bp, 14 predicted proteins | sample 1521811 | NCBI WGS metagenome assembly OFGR01 (sample SAMEA3504098, study PRJEB24116) | mouse gut metagenome | biome: mouse gut; feature: mouse-associated habitat; material: faeces | place: Denmark | collected 2011
CGCGGCGGACGGGGAGGCTGGGCCGCGCGTGTGCGGGGCCTCGCCTCTTCGCTTTTGGGCCGGGCGGCGGGCTGGGCCTCACGACTGAGGATCGAGCCTACGCGGGGCTTGAGCTGGGCGCGGCGCGCGCGGATGAGTGCCTTGCGCGCCCCGACCAGCCCGAAGATGCCGTTTTTGGCGTCCTGTATGATGTCGATTTCCAGCTTCTCGCGCGGCGCGTCGAAATAGGCGCAGGCGGCGCGGATGGCTTCGTCAAGGCTCTTGCCCTGAAATTCTTTGAAATCATCCATAAAGAACCTCTCGCTCTCCGTTATGCCTTGCGCAGCATCCACCACTGTTGACCGATGGACAGGAGGTTGTTGCACAGCCAGTAGATCACCAGACCGGCGGGGAAGTTGAGGAACATGACGGTGAAGATGACCGGCATGAACATCATGACCTTCTGCTGCGTGGGATCGCCAGCGGCGGGGGTGAGGCGCTGCTGGAGGAACATGGAGGCGCCCATCAGCAGCGGGGTGATGTAGAAGGGATCGGCCGCGGAGAGGTCGGCCAGCCACGTGATGTCTGTGAAGGGCAGATGCGGGATAAAGGAGGCGTGGCGCAACTGGATGGAGTTGAGCAGGGCCTGATAGAGCCCGATGAAGACCGGAATCTGCACCAGTATGGGCAGGCAGCCGCCCGCGGGGTTGACCTTGTAGGTTTTGTAGAGCTGCATCATTTCCCGGTTCAGGGCTTCCTTGTCATCCTTGTACTTCTCGCGCAGCTTCTTCATCATGGGCTGGAGCTTCTTCATCTGCTCCATAGATTTGAAGCTCTTCTGGGACAGCGGCCAGAAGACCACGCGGATGCAGAAGGTGAGCATGATGATGGCGATGCCCCAGTTGCCCACGTAGGAATGGAAGAAGCTCAAAATGGTCAGGAGGGGCCGGGCGATGATGGAGAACATGCCGAAGTTCACCGCCTGATCCAGATGATCGGGGGCGGCGGCGAGCAGTTCGCGATCCTTCGGGCCGAACCACCAGTTGACGCCCACGGGCACTTCGGTGCCGCTGCCGGGAACGAGCACGTCGGGGCGTTCGAGCGCGAGGCGCCACACGCCGCCCTGTACCCGGCCCTTCAGGGTCAGGTTGTCGGGATCAACGGGCGCGGTGACGTTCATGAAATAGTTGCTCATGACCCCGGCCCAGTTGAAGAGGCCCTGTTCGATGATGCCCGTTTCGGTGAGGGTGCTTTCGCTCGTCTCTTCCTTGAAGCTCTGGTTGGCGTCCCAGGCGAGGCGCGTGGGATCGTACTTGCCGGTGCTGAAGGGCGTGGCGGCCACGGTGAAGCCGAGGCGCACCGTGCGCGGCGTCTGGTTGTCGGAGGCGACGAGGACGTTTTCGCTCAGGAGGTAGTTGTCGGCATTGAAGGTGATGACGCGGGTGACGCGCACGCCGTCCACGAGGCCGATAAACGTAAGGCTTCCCTGCTGGCCCGCTTCGAGCTTGAGATCGCTCCCCTGAAAGGACCACTGTCCCGTGCTCCACGAGGGCTGGCCGTTGACGGTCAGGCCGAGGGGGGCGGTGAGGGCGGCGTCGGGGGAAACGAGGTTGACCTTGGGGGAATCGGGCTTGATGGTTTCGTCATACCGCTTCAGCGTGAAGGAGCGCAGGGTGCCGCCTCCGGAATAGAGCACGGCGGAGTAGAGGGGCGTTTCCACCTTGACTTCCACGCCCGCGGAAGGCGTGAACACGGGGAGCTGAGCGGCCTGAGACGCGGGAGCGGGGGCCGGGGCGGTCGCGGTGGGCGCGGCGGTTTCCTGTGTAGTGGCGACGGGTTGCGGACGCTGAATCCAACCCATGTGTTCGGCCAGCGGGGTCCACGCCAGCAGAATGGCGATGGCAAGGCCGATGGCGAGGAAAGTGCGTTTATCGTCCATGATGATCCGGTTGCTCCTGATGGCTGAAAGAGGAAGAACGTGGGGGAGGTACGGGATCATACCCTCCCGCAGACCAAGGGTGACAACGAAGGAGACGCCGCAGGGCGAGCCAGCCGCCCTTCAGAATGCCGTGGGTCAGCACAGCCTCGATGGCATAGGCTGAACAGGTAGGATAATAACGGCAGGAAGGGGGAAGCACGGGGGAAAGCGTCCATTGATACAGACGCACGGGCAGAACCGCCAGACGGCGCAGGGCAAGGCGAATCACGCCTCTGCTCCGAAGGAGGCCTGCGCGTGAAGCCCCGGGGCGTCGTTTTCGGTAACGGAGGGAGCGGCGTGATCGCGGCGCGCAAGAACGTAGTCGCGAAGGTCCCGCATGAGCGGGACGAGTTCGCGGCTTGCGGCAGCAAGAGTGAGCTGTTCTGGTTTGAGCTGGCGCTTGGGCACGATCACAAGATCCAGAGCCGGAGGCAATAGGGCCTGATGCAGCCGGAAACATTCCCGGAGCACCCGCTTGACGCGGTTGCGCATGACTGCCGTTCCGATTTTTTTGGTGACGGCCATGCCGACACGCCACGGTTCATCGGGCGCACGAAGGCGTGCAAACACGATGAAATGCTTGGAAAAGAAACGGCGACCCTCATCATAGCAGAGTGTGAAGTCGGGTCGCCGGAGCAGTCTATGCCGACGAGGCCGGGTTAAACAGCTAATTGTTTACGCCCCTTGGCGCGGCGACGGCGGATAACGGCGCGGCCGCTCGCGGTGCTCATGCGTTCGCGGAAACCGTGGGTCCGCGCTCTTTTGATCTTGCTGGGCTGGTAAGTTCTTTTCATGGAAACTCTCCTTGAGAACGTAGATCAGTGACGTATACCTGTTCGGTTTCGGAGAGTCAAGCGCGGAACGGTAGGAAACGCGACGCCGAAACCGTCCATAAACTTGCCGAACGGCATGAACGATTTATTACTGTATGGAAAGAAAAGCAACAGCCCGGGCCCCGCGCCCGTTTGTGGCCGCGACGTTTCAAACCATGAGGAGTTTTTGTATGCCACCGCATTTCCGCACGCTCAAATCGAGCATCCGCAGCCGTCTGGAGTCGGCGGACTGGCCCGCCTTCGCTCAGGAACTCGAAGCCCTGCCCGCCCGGGAACTGGTGGGGCCGCTTTTCGCCTGCCTGCCGCTTGGGGGCGAAGCCACCGGGCGCGCCGCCGCCGCGCTTGGCCGGGCCGTTTCCCGCATGGCCGACGAACACATGGAAGAAGCGCGCAACGTCATCCGGCGGCTGATGTGGCACATGAACGAGGAATCCGGCAACATCGGCTGGGGCATTCCCGAAGCCTTTGCGGAAGTGCTCGCCCAGCATCGGCGGCTGGGGGACGAGTTCCACCCGATCCTTTTTTCCTACATCACCAATACGGGCAAGGAAGACAACTTTTGCGACCACGCCGTGCTGCGGCGTTCCTGTTTCCGGGCCGTAGAGCGTCTGGCGCTGGCCCGTCCCGATCTCGCGCCCAAGGCCCGCGGCCCTCTGCAAGCGGGCCTGCGTGATGAGGACCCGATCTGCCGTGAGCTGGCGCGCGAGGCATTGGACAAAATAGGGATGTTTTAGGCCCTCCCCGGCGGAAAGCCGTGAAGACGGGAACCTCTCCGGGAGGCGTTCCGTCAGACGGCTATCCCGCACGGGTTTTCCCTCTCCGTGCCTAGGCCGGGGCGTATCGGCCTCTGTCTTCAGGATGAAGACGAAAAGGCTGCCTTGCGGGGCGGCCTTTTTTTGCGCGCCAAGGCGAGGCAGGAGATGGCCGGGAGGTCCGCCTTGCCGCTTTTCATCCGGCCCCGCCACCCTTTACCGTGGAGAGAGTCCCGTCTTTTCAGGAGGGCAGCCTCTCTCCTTATTCCTTTGAAAGGGGAAGGGGTACGGCGCAGGGGAAGCACGACGCCGTTGGTACGGCAGGATACGCGAGGCGGTGGAGGGCTTTCTGTGCGGGGGTGTCTTTTTATAAGGATGGAAGGCCGCCCTCTTTAGTTGGAGATGGTGGGGACGAGGCGGCCCGACATGACCGAGGGGAGGTCGCGCCCTTTGCGTGGGAAGGGGGGATCGAGCGGATGGAGGCGCACAAAAAAGCAGCGCCCCGGAGGAGGAGACGGGGCGCTGCAACGGAAGGAGGAGGATACGGTTTCTGTAAGGAGGAGGATGTGATGACCTTTGCCGTTGAACGAACAGACTCAGCTAGGCACCTGTGAAACGGTCAGGTGGGGACCGGTCGTTCAAGCTTTTTGGAGGAGGCTCTATATATAAACGGCTGTGCCGATTGTTGTTTACCCTGACCGGATGGGAGTCAGGGATTTATCGCCGCCGGCAAGGGAGACTAACCGACGACGGGAGGGGGGGCTTGTTTACTGTACCTCGGGGGCATCGGCCTGCGGTCCTTCCGGCATGACGGCCATGCCGGTGACGGGACAGGGACGAGACATATACCCGGGGCATCCGTGGCCTCGCGGGCCGCCGTAGAGGACGTTGATGCCCACTTCGTTGGCGATACGCTCGACCATGGCCTGACGTTCCTTGGCGAACTCGTTACGCAGAGCCACCAGTTCCTCGGTAGCCTTGCCCACGGCCTTGGGATCGGGGGTCGGGCTTTGGCCGAGGGTGCGGACCTCAATGTACTTTGCGGACAGTTTGTCACGCAGGGGCGCGGTCTTTTCGGTGAAATCCCGCATGATGGCGTCATACTGGGCCTGCTTTTCCGGGGTCAGGGCCTGATAGACGGCCTCTTGGCAGGGCCTCGGACCACGGGGGCCGTGGTGGAAATCGCCGGGTCTCGCCTGTGCGGTGAGGGCCATGCCCCCGGTGAGGGCGGCGACCAGCGCGGCGGCGAGAGTGCTTTTACGAAACGTCATGAAAAGGCTCCTGAAGTCTGAAATGTCATTCACCGTTCGTGCCTGGAATATAGCAATCGGCGTGCCAAAGATGTAAGTAGTGAACTTTATGTCGTTTTGCCATTATACGCTTTCCGGTGTGAGAAAAAGATGAGGTATATGCTGTATAAAATATGTACAGAGCTTTTTGACAGTGTATAAGAATCGCACAGGGAAGGGCGGGGGGTGCATCAAAAAAAGACGGCCACGCTTTTGGAAACGTGGCCGCCGGGTCACTCATCCCCGGGAGCGTGCAGGGATTGGGCGCTGACGCCGGGCATGGCCCGGGCGCGCACGCGGCTCCCCCAGCCGGGATTGAAGCCCGCCATCTTTTCCATCCGGGCCGAGAGGCGCTGCAATTCGCGCATGGCCTCGGCGCGCAGGCGGATCAGACGGCGGCCGATGACGGCCAGCGCGTCGGGCGGGGTATCCGACGCGAAGGAAAGGTTGTGCAATTCCACCAGCGTTTGCCGTAACTTCATGTGGAGGACGGTCAGCTGCGGTTCCGCCTCGCGCATGATCGCCAAGGCGATTTGTTGTTGTTTGGGGGTAAGATCAGCCGGGAGCGGCATGGCGAAGAGCCGGCTTTCAAAGCGCGTGCCCTCGTGGGTGCCATTGGACGCGATCTGCGGGCACTTGCCCGGCATCTCGGGCGAGAAGCCGGGGAAGGCGTCCGGCATGGCCGGAGAACCGCCGCCCGGGGGGGGCTGCTGCGCCTGCGGGACGGAACCTTCGGCGGCATTGGCGGCCCATGTCTTGGCGGGCCCATGCAGCACGGCCAGCGCCATTCCCAGCACAAGCAGGCGGAGCGGGAGACGCGGTTTGTCTTGTGAGGATATATGCATGAAATCCCTTTCGCCGCGGGTGGCGAGAAATCGAATCAATCGCTATGGTAAGGGAAAGCGCAAGGCTTTCCTGTTTCGATCTGTACGTGAGCCCGGAAGGGCTCGTCAATAGCCGGAAAATTTGCAAGAAACATGCCATGATTACGGGAGGATGAGCGCGCGTGTCCGCCTCTCGGTCAGGTGGAGCGTTTTTTGCTATCATGAGCCGGATCAGTCTTGATTGTAACCTTTTTTGATGGGCAGCCGCATCCATGCAGACGACCGGGCTTTTTTCTCCTTCCCCCAACGTGCGGCGGGGCAATTCCTTCCTCGGGACTCTCGGCGCGGCGCTGGTGCTGGTTTTCGGCGTGGTGCTGGTCACCGGGCTTTCGCTTGACCGCTCGCAAACGGCGATGGTCCGCTTTCTGGCGGAAAAGGGTGTGGCGCTCATCACCGCACTGGAAAGCGGCGTGCGTTCGGGCACGCGCTCGCGGACGGGCATCCGGCTGCAATATCTGGTGGAGGAGCTTGCGGACAGGCCGGACGTGCGCTTCATCGCCGTGACCATGCCGGACGGCACGATTCTGGCGCACAGCAACCCCGCCCGGGTGGGGGAAGTCCTGACCACCCTCGGGGGCCGGGAACTGGTGCCGGAAAACATCGCCGCCCTCGGCACCTCGGCCAGTCCCGCGTGGACCATCATGAATATGGAGGGTTCGCGCTCTTTCGTCGTCTTCAAGACCTTTCATCCCCGCGCCAAGGGGGAACGCCGCGCGCCCGGGGATGAGGCGGTCGAAGGCCCCTTGCCCTTTATTTTCCTCGGGCTGGACCTCGCCCCGCTGGAGGTGGCGCAGGCGCAGAACCGGGAGCGCGCCGTGCTTCTGGGCGCGGGCGTGCTGCTGGCCGGAATGCTCGCCCTGCTTGGGCTGCACGCGGTGGAACGGGTACGGGCGTCCCGGCGCGGCCAGCGGGTGGCGGAAGCCTTGGCCGAGGAACTGGCCGTAGCGCTGCCGGACGGCTTGGTCGTCTTTGACGCCCGGGGGCGGATCCCCCGCCTCAACAGGGCCGCCCTCGACCTGCTCGGCATGGAGGCCCCGGCCAAGGGGCGCACCTATCAGGGGCGCAAGGCGGCGGACGTGCTGCCCGCCGCGCTGGCCGATCTGGCGGCCCGCCTGCACGTCGAGCCCGTGCTGGCGGACACGGAAATCACCCTCCGCCACGGCGAGGACGTGCGCTATCTCTCGGTTCGCGGAGGGCATGTCAACGAAGGCGACGAAGGCCGCCTCGGTTCGCTCATGTTCCTGCGCGATCTCACCGAAGTCCGTCGCCTTGAGGCCGAGGTCCGGCGGCGTGAGAAGCTGGCCGCGGTGGGCAATCTGGCCGCCGGGGTCGCGCATGAGCTGCGCAATCCCCTCAGCTCCATCAAGGGCTACGCCACCTATTTCGGGGGCCGCTTCCCGGCGGGCAGCGCCGACCGCGAGGCCGCGCAGGTCATGGTCCGCGAGGTGGAACGGCTCAACCGCGCCATAGGCGATCTCATCGGCCTCTCCCGCCCCACGGACATTCGGCCCCGCCTGATCGGGATGCGTCGGCTGGTGGAGGACACGTTGCGCCTGATCGGGCAGGACGCCGCGTCGCGCGGGGTGGCCGTCCGTTTCGACGCTTCCCCCTCGTTGCCGGAGGTGGCCATCGATCCTGATCGGATGCGGCAGGTCATCCTCAATCTCTGCCTCAACGCGCTTGAGGCCATGCCCGACGGCGGCGAACTGTCCCTGAGCCTTCAGCCCGACGCCGAGGCCCTGCGTCTGGAAATCCGCGACAGCGGGATGGGCATCGCTCCCGACGCCCTGCCGCATATTTTCGATCCCTATTTCACCACCAAGGGGCAGGGCACCGGTTTGGGGCTGGCCACCGTGCACAAGATCATCGAAGCCCACGGCGGGAGCATTTCCGTGGCCTCGGAGCCGGGGCAGGGCGCGGCTTTCCGCATTTTGCTGCCTTTGCGGGAAGACGGACGGGAAGGAGCGGCTGAGCAAGGGCGGACTGTGAGCTAAGGGGAGGCCGCCCCCTTTTCTTCCCTTCTTTCGTAAAAGCCGGATGACGAATACGGCGGCGTGACTATTATTGGCTGTAGGAACGTTTCATCTGAGGAAGATCGGGATTTGGTCCGTTAGTGATGGTCTGTTTTTTCCGCACGGAGGCCGAGACGGGCCGCCGTGAGGTTCCGGGAAGGCGGTGCCGCCCTTTCGCCGGGCGAGGGCGCGTGGAAACGCCGTGCGGAGGAAGCGGGGCCTTGATTTGGCGCGGGGAAAGGCATTTCGGATGGGCCGGAACGGGTGGGAAACGGCATGTTTCCGTGCGGCTTGCGGGGGAGGGTCTTGCCCCGCCGCGGCTGGCCCGGTCCGGCAAGAGGAGGAAAGATGAGCACGCCACCAGTCATATTGATCGTGGACGACGACAGCGCCCACCGGGCCATGCTGCGTACGGTGCTGCGGGGTTGGGGCTACGCCACGGAAGAGGCCGACGACGGGGACACCGCCGTGGAAAAGGTGAAGGAGCGGGCGTATGACGCCGTGCTTTCCGACGTGCGCATGGCGCGTATGGACGGCATTTCGGCCATCCGGGAAATCCTGCGCCACAACCCCTCCATCCCCGTGCTGGTCATGACCGCGTGGCAGTCCGTGGAAACGGCGGTGGCGGCCCTGCGTCTGGGTGCCTACGACTATCTGGAAAAGCCGCTGGACTTCGAGCTTTTGCACCTCACGCTGGAACGCGCCCTGAACCATACCCGGCTGGCGGCGGAAAACCGCGAGCTGCGCGAATACATCAGCGAAAATCCTTCCGGCATCCTTGGCCGCAGCGCGCGGATGCGCGAGCTGGTGGAGATGGTCAATACGGTGGCCCCCACGGAAGCCACCGTGCTCATCACCGGGGAGTCGGGCACGGGGAAGGAGCGGGTGGCCCGCGCCATTCAGGAGGCCAGCGCCCGCAGGGACAAGCCTTTCGTCACCGTCAACTGCGCCGCGCTCACCGAATCGCTGCTCGAATCCGAGCTGTTCGGGCATGAGAAGGGAGCCTTCACCGGAGCCGACAAGCGCCGGGAGGGGCGATTCCGGCAGGCTGACGGCGGCACTCTTTTCCTTGACGAGATCGGGGAGTTGCCGCTCCTGTTGCAGGCCAAGCTTCTGCGTGCCCTGCAACAGGGAGAGGTGCAGCGGGTGGGGAGCGATACGCCCATCATCGTGGACGTGCGCGTCATCGCGGCCACCAACCGCAATCTGCGCGAGGAGGTCAACGAGGGGCGTTTCCGCGAAGACCTGTATTATCGCCTCAACGTCATCGGCGTGGAGGTGCCGCCCCTGCGCGAGCGCCGCGAGGACATCCCTCTGTTGGCGACCGCCTTTCTGGAGCGTTTTGCGCTCGCCAACCGCAAGGAGATCAAGGGATTCACCCCGCAGGCGATGGACGCGCTGCTCAAATACGGCTGGCCCGGCAACGTCCGCGAGCTTGAGAACGCCGTGGAGCGCGCCGCCATCCTCTGTCTGGGTGATTACGTCTCGGAACGGGAACTGCCGCTCGCGGTGTCAAACGCCCTCAAGAACGGAGACGAACCTTCCGCCGACGCCGGGCAGCCCGCCGCCGAGCCCGAGTCCGTGGGTATGACCCTTGACGAGCTTGAGCGCGCCGCCATCCTGCGTACCCTTCAGGAAACGGGCGACAACAAGAGCGAAGCGGCGCGTCGGCTCGGCATCACCCGGGCTACCCTGCACAACAAATTACGGCGCTACGACGTGGAGTAGTTGACAAGAATAGGAATGAATACTATTAAAGAGGAAACAGCGATACATTCTCCTTGCAAAAGTGGAGTTACCTATGAATACCGCGCTTTCCTCCAAGCCTTCCCCTCTGGCCGCCTTTTCGGATCAGCAAATCGACTGGAACCTTAGCCCGGAAATGGCCGTGACCCTCTATCTTGAGTGGGGCAACAACGACTGGCGTTCCGAGCATCCTCCGGTCCGCTCCAAGAGCGACGTGGCGACCTACTTTGTCGTCGACGCATGGAAGGACCCCTTGCAGGTCCGGTTGGTGCGCCGCAATTCCGAGTCCGCCGACGATCTCGTGAGCGTCCCCCTTCCCGAGCCGCTGGCCAAGGCGTTCCGTGACGAATACGGGGCGCTCAAGGGAGTTTTCGAGCCCATGCCCGTCATCAAGGACTGGCTGAAACGGGAATTGGGGCAGGCGTAGTCTTTATGGGCGGCGGTTGCGCCTCTTTGCTTGGCAGCCCCTGACGCCCCGCCGCTCTCTTTCTCCTTGCTTTCCCCGGAAAGCAACGGCTTCTCCGAGCAAAACCGACGCGCGGGTGGGCGCGCCGGATGCCTCCCAAAGCTCCCCCGGATGATTCCAGGGGAGCTTTTCTGTCTGCTCGGCGGCGTGGAACGCGGCCTCTATGCGCCGCCGCGCGGTCAGAGCACGGTGCAGGAGGCCCCTGGGAGACCAAGGGCGACGGGGCCGGAGAGGAGGTCCGAAGAAGCTCTGTGCGGACGAAGTCATTTCTTTTTATCCTATTAGAACATACCCGAAATTCCAGAAGTTCCGTGCGGACGAGAGCGTTCCTGTATGCTCGTTGCCGTGAGGCATGGGAAGGCCAGAAGCTCTGTGCGGATGGGCGTTTCTTACCGGAACGGTTGGAGATGGCTGTGTAGGCCCGAAGCCCGCGCGGACGGATGGCCGTGAAACGTAAAAGACGCCCGCATTCCGGGACAGAAACTCCGCTCGGATGGGGTGCCGGACTGGGGGAAAGTCAGGGAGCGCATGATTCTCAGCGGTTGCGGTCGGGGAGGCAAGCGGGGTAGGGTAGGGCCCATCTCACCTCATCCGTTCGGAAGCCAGCATGCCCTTTTTCCGTTTTGCCGCCCTGTTTGCGTGTTGCCTGTGGTTCTCGTTGGGGACCGGGCCTTTGGCCATTGCGGAGGCCGCCCCTTCCGCGCCTGCGTCCGACGCGGCGGGTAACGCCAAGACCGCCGTTTCCGAGCCTACGCAGGACGTCTGGTATACCCTCCTCCAGAAGCGGGTGGAGGAATTGGGGAGCATTGATGCCGAGACGGAGTCACTGGCCCAAAAGCTCCCGGAGAAATCCCTCCAGCTCAACGAGGCCCTCAAGGGGCTTGAGGAAGAGTACCAGCGCCTCCTTACGCTCTCGCGTGTGAGCCGGGGGCTGCCCCTTGAGCTTTCGGTGGTCCAGCAGCGGCTGGCGCGGCTTCAGGAACGGCTTTCCAACGTTCTCGCGCCCCTCGACGGCACGCTCGGCTCGCTCAAGGGGAGGCTGGACGAGATTTCCCTCCTCGAACAGGATTCCACCCCCACCAAGGAGGAGGTGGACGCCTCACCGGAATTGCAGGCTTTCCTTAAGGACCTCGATCAGACGCAGGAACGCCTGAACACCGTCCGCGTCCGGATCAGCCGGGCGCTGGCCCCTTCCCGCAAACTCTCGGAAAACATCGCTTCGCTCGTCGAGCGGGTGGCGCAGTCCATTCCCGGCCTGTGGCAGAAGTATTATTTCCAGCGTTCCGGCCGCATTTACGACATCGAGTCGTGGCTGGACATCCGCAAAAGCCTCAATGCGCTCGAGGAAACCTTCGCCGTGCGCATGAGCGCCGAATTGCCGTGGAGCCTCGCGGCGTGGTTCGGGGTGATCCTGCGCGCGCTCGTCTTCATCATCCCCCTGCGGGCGCTGATTTTCATTTCCCGCCGCTTCTCCCAGACGTGGCCGGAAGACATGCGCGCGGGCTGGAACCGCATGAGCGGGCACAGCTTCGTCTGGCTGTCCTTCGGCTTCATGTTCCATTTCGCGGCGTGGTCGCCGGGGGGCTCCTACCACATCCTCTCCATCGTCGGCACGCTGCTCCTGAGCCTCGGCCAGATGGCGCTGGCATGGGACCTGTACACCTTCGAGCGCGATGACCTGCCCCTGCGCTCCCCGCTCCGGCCTCTTTTCACGCCGCTCTTCGTGGGGCTTTTTCTGCTCTTTTTCAATTTGCCCGGACCCATCCTCGGGGGCCTGTGGCTCGTCGCGCTGCTCGTCACCCTCTGGCGCGACTACCGCCGTCCGCCGCCGGGCGTGCCTTTTTCGTTGGTGATCAACCTGCTCAAGGGGCAGGCCGTGGTCCTGTGGCTCGCCGTGCTCATGACCCTTCTGGGTTGGGGGCGGCTGTCCATTCTGGTGTGTGTGGCCTATGCCGCGGTCGCCGTCTGCGTACAGCAGGCGGTCGGCTTCATGCGCCTCATGAACCGCATCGCCCAGCACATGCCGCAGCAGGGGGCCAAGGCCCTGCTGAGCGGCTTTTTGCTGGCTCTCGCGCTTCCCGCGCTTCTCGTGCTGGCCACGGCTGCCACGGGTCTGTGGATACTGGCCTATCCGGGCGGCGAGTTTCTGCTGACCCATTTGGCCAACATGGACGTGAGCATCGGCAAGACCTCCTTCAACATGCTCCAGATGCTCCTTATCATCAGCGCCTTCTACGTCACCCGCTCCTTTATTTCCGTAGGCCGCTCCTTTATCGCCGATCTCCCTCTGCGCGGCATTCATCTTGACCGCAGCCTTGTGGGGCCGATTCAGGCGGGTTTCACCTATACGCTGTGGGGCGTCTTCGGCCTCTACACCCTGAGCGCGCTGGGCTTCAGCCTGACCAACGTGGCAGTGGTGGCCGGTGGCCTCAGCGTGGGCATCGGCTTCGGCCTCCAGAACATCATCAACAATTTCGTCAGCGGCCTGCTGGTTATTTTCGGCCAGACCCTGCGCGAGGGCGACGTCATCGACGTGGGCGGCGTCAACGGGATCGTCCGGCGTATCAATATCCGCTCCACGCAGGTGGAAACCTTCGACAACGCGGTGATCTTCGTGCCCAACGCCGAGTTTTTGTCCGGCAAGCTCACCAACTGGACCCGCAACGGGCGGATGGTCAGGCAGGAAGTCCTCGTGGGCGTGGCCTACGGGAGCGACGTTGCGCGCACGGAGGAGCTGCTCAAGCAGACGGCGCAGGGCCACCCGGATGTGCTCACTTACCCGGAGCCTTCGGTCCTCTTCAAGGACTTCGGGGCCAGTTCGCTGGATTTCCGGCTGCTCTTCTGGGTCGGGGACATCCTGCACGGCGCGCGCATTGCTTCGGATATCCGTAAAGCCATCGACGCGGCCTTTACGGAGGCGAACATTGAGATCGCCTTCCCGCAAATGGACGTGCACCTGCGCCAGAACGAAACCGTGCCCGTGGACCTGCGCGAGGCGGGACGGCCACACCAACAACCAAAGGAACACGACGATGCTGCACAAGAGTCCTGATGCCGATTCCCGTTCCCTGAACGGGCTGCGCCTTTTCCTGCATGTGGAGGCCGATGTCGAAGGGGCGGCCCGCCGTGCCGCCGAAATCGTGGCGGCGCGCTGCGCCGAGGCCGTGGCCCGGCGCGGCGTGTTCACACTGGCCCTCTCCGGAGGCTCCACGCCCCTGCCGCTGTTCCGCCTGTTGCGCACGCAGGCGTGGCAAGACCGCGTGGACTGGGCGCATACCCGTGTTTTCTGGGTGGACGAGCGTTGTGTCCCGGCGGACGATCCGGCCAGCAATTACGGTGTCGCCAATCGGGAATTGTTGGCTCATGTGCCTGCCGCGGCCATTTTCCCGATGGATTGCCTGAGCGATCCCGGCGAAGCGGCCGTGGCCTATGAAGAAACCCTGCGTCAGCATGTCCCGGCGGAAAACGGCGGGCCGCGCCTTGATTGCGCGCTTCTGGGCATGGGCGCGGACGGGCATACGGCTTCCCTTTTCCCCGGCAGCCCCCTGCTTCAGCCCGAGGCTTTGAGTTCGGGACGTCTGACGGGTGCGGCCGTGGCCGAAGGGATGGAGCCGAAACCGGAGAGCCGCCGCATCACCCTGACCCTGCCCATGCTCAACGCTTCGCGCTGCTGCCTTTTTCTGGGCACCGGGGCGGAGAAGGGCCCGCGCCTGCGGCAGGCGCTTGATCTCCTCGCCCCCGCCGAGCTGCCCGTGCAGCGCGTGCGCCCCGTGGCGGGCGATCTTGTCTGGGTCACCGACGAGGCGGCTTGCGCGACGGTCGCAGGCGTCTGAAAAGGGACGGGCCCGGCGTCAGGGGGTGAAAGGGAAGGAAATAATGAAAAGGACATTCAATCCTGATAGAGTACAATATATTGTACCTTAAAATGTCTTATTTGGATTAGAATATAAAAAAATGTACAAAAATGCCGGTCGGGGCGGGAAGATGAGCTTGGAATGAGTTCACTTCCCGCCTCTTGTCGTGAGAGGAGCATGTCTTTTTGATTTTGCCGGACCGGATTTTCCGGCTTTCCGGGGCCACACGGCGACGCAGGAAGGGATGCGGGCATCCCGGAAAAGGGCTCCCCTGCTGGTTTTTCGGGGACGACGTCCGGGCGGCATCGGCAGAGCCGGGCGGTCGGGAGAAGAGGCGAGGGGCATTATTTTTCTCAGGCCCTTGCTCATGCACCCGGGAGGGGAACACAGGGGCTTTTTCACGCAAATTTGGCCTTGGCACAGGATTTGCTTAACCCCCTCCGTGTGTCGTGAAGGCCGGAAAACGGGCTGTTTTTCGGCTGAACTTCAACCATCGAGGTTCTTTTGTGTATGCGTAACCCATTGGCAGGCTATGCTATTTCTGTGACAGGCACGCTCGCGCTGCTGGCCCTCGTGACGGGATTTGTTCCCGGGGGAAGCTCTGGCGTTCAGGAGCCGGTCGCCGGAGAGTACCGGGCCAAAGGGGAGATGTCCGCACCCCGTCCTCTGCTCCATGTTCCCGAACAGTTCCGACAGGCGATGGAGCAGGCCCCTTCCGCGCCCTTCGCCGCTCTCGGCAAAAAAGGGCCCTTGTTGGAAGTACGCAACGGCATCGTCAGCCTGCGCCCCCTGCATGGCTCCATCCCCGTGAAACTTGAAACCACCAGCGCTTCGCTGGCTTCCCTGCTGACGGCTGCGGAGGTGGAGCCGAGAGAAACGGAGATCGTCCCCCGCGCGCAGCTTTTTTCCCATCTGCCCCGCGTCGGGCAGGAGACGTCCGCCATGCCCGAAGAGGGCGAAACGCCCTTTGACTTCACCGATCTCCCCATGCGCTGGAACGGCAGCCAGCAGGCTTTCGAGCTTACCCCTGAAGCCCGTGAGCGCACCCAGAAGATGCTGGACGAATTGCAGAAGCTGGCCGGGCTGACCGATTCCCTGCGGCGGCAGGCCGAGCGCTACCGCCCCTATGTGGAAAAATACGCGGCTCAGTACAGCCTTTCGCCGGATTTGATCTACGCGATCATCTACACCGAAAGCGATTTTGATCCCGACCTCATCAGCAACCGGTCGGCGCACGGACTTATGCAGGTGGTGCCGCAAACCGCCGGGGGCGAGGTCCACCGCTGGCTCGGGCGCGAGGGCAGGCCCTCCCGGTCCATGCTGCTGCACCCCGAGACAAACATCAAATACGGCACCGCGTACATGCACCTGCTGCACACGCGGTATCTGAACGCCATTAATGATCCCCAGTCGCGGGAGTACTGCGCCATCGCCGCCTACAACATCGGCACGGGCGGCATGTTGCGGGCCTTCGGCACATCGCATGATCAGGCCTTTGCGGCCATCAACGCCCTGTCCCCGGACGAAGTGCTGCAAACGCTCCTGAAGAAGCTTTCTTCGCGCGAAACCAAGGCCTTTCTGTCCAAGGTCCTCGAATCGCGCGAACGTTTCTCCATGCTGGGGTAAGCATGTTTTTCTGAGACTTCCGTTGAGGGAAGAGGCACAGCGTCCTGACGGCGGAACCGACGGCGGTTCCGCCTTTTGGCGCGCATTGTGCCGCCTCCGGAAAAAAGGTATGCTCAAGCTTTGGGCGGGACCTTTCTGCGGAAACGTCCCCTGTCGCCGGGTTCCGGCGTTGAAACAACCTCTTTGCGAATGGAGTATTCATGCGTACCATCAGCGCTATCGCCCTCAGCCTCGTTCTGATTTTTTCCGTAACTGGTTGCGCGACCGCCAAAATCGCCGTGGTCGATCCGGCGCGGCTCTTTCAGGAAAGCGAGCCGGGCAAGGCGGGGATCGAGCACTTGAAACAGCTTGAGTCCGCCGTGCAGGAACAGCTCAAGGCCGCGCAGGGCATGATCGAAAAGGCTCCCAATGACGAAGCGCTGCGGGGCCGCGTGCAGAAGACCTTCATGGGCTACCAGCAGCTCGTCAACGCCGAGCAGCAGAAAGTCGTCCAGAAGATCAACGGCCTGATGCAGCAGACGTTGCAGGACTACCGCAGCCAGAAGGGGTATACCGCCATCATGAACGCGGAAGGGCTCCTTGCCTTTGATCCCAAGGCCGACGTGACCACCGAAGTCATCGAAGCCATGAACAAGAACAAGGTGAGCTTCGAGCCCGTGAAGCTTGAGCCCGTCAGCGCCGCCGCCGTGGAGGGCAAGGACGCCAAGGCCGCCGACAAGGGCGACGCGAAGCCCGCCCCCAAGACCGACGCCAAGTAGGAAGGCTGACGGCAACCGTCTAAAAATACTATGTTTTTGAACGGAAGGGGCGCTCATCGTCCCTTCCGTTTTGCATGAAGAGCCCCGCTCCGGCTGGGCGGTATGAGAAAAAGGCCCTTTCCATAGCGGAAAGGGCCTTTTCGCGGGCCGGTGTTCGGGAGGAGGGATACGCATCTCGGGCGCAGGCCCTCGGATGCGGGAGATTCCGTCCGGCGGTTGGCTATTTTTTCTTCATTTTCGACCAGTAGGCGCGGACGGCCCGGTTGTGATCGGTGAGGTTGGAGCTGAAGACATGCGAGCCGTCCTCGCCCCGGGCTACGAAATAGAGATAGGAATGCGCTTCGGGCTGCGCCGCGGCCCGCAGGCAGGCCAGCCCCGGCGAACAGATGGGGCCGGGCGGCAGGCCGGGGCGCTTGTAGGTGTTGTAGGGGTTGTCGGCGTCGTCGAGGTGGCGGCGGCGCAGGTTCCCGTCAAAGCCTTCCCCGAGGCCGTAGGCTGTGGTGGGATCGGCCTGAAGCAGCATCCCGATGCGCAGGCGGTTGGCGTAGACGCCCGCCACGCGGGGGCGCTCGGCGGCCACGGCGGTTTCCCGTTCCACGATGGAGGCCAGCGTGACGAGGCGCCGCACCTCGGCGTAGCCCGAGGGACCGGGCCGCCTGCCATCCGGCCAGAGCGGGGCCGTCCGACGCCAGAAGTTGTCGATGAGCCGCCCTACAACGGATTTTGCCGTCTTCTCGTTCAGTTCCAGAGGCCGCATGATCAGATAGGTATCAGGAAAGAGGAAACCCTCCGCGCTGTCAAAGGGGATGCCCCAATGCCGCAGGAAGGCGGGATCGCGGATGACTTTGGCGAAGTCCTCGAAACGGACCATTTTTGCCGCTTCCAGACGTTTCCCCGTTTCCCACCACGGCAGGCCCTCGGGAATGGTTACCCGGTCGAGCAGGGGCGAACCGTTGACAAGCTGATCGATGACCCGTTGCGGCGTCCAGCCCGTATTCAGCCGGAAACGGCCCGGCTTGAGCGCGTGCGGCAGGTTGCGGTAGCGCATCCAGCGCAGGAGCAGCAGGAATTTGTCGTTGTCGCGCACCGCGCCGAGGCGGACCAGATCGGGGGTCAGCGTGCCGAAGGTAGCCCCGGGGAGGACGGCTACCTCTATGTCGCGCGGCGCGGAGACGGCGGGATCGCTGCCCGGGCTGTGCAGGAAATCATAAGCCAGCCAGCCGGCCGCGCCGGGACAGAGGACCTCGTCCATGAACCAGGCCATGCCGTCGCTGAGCCACTTCCCCGGCCCGCTGAAGGTCACCAGAAACACCAGCAGCATCATGGCCAGAAACAGGGGAATCGCCAGATACTTGTGGGTGGCCACGGCGTCGATGCGCTCAGTGAGGGTCCGCACCCCCTCCCGGCTCTGCCGCCGCACCGCGGAGCGGACCACCCGCTCCACGAACCGGTACCGGCTGTCGGCCAGCAGGGTCTCCCGGTCCCCCAGGGGGCTGGCGGCCTCGTACTCCCCGGCAATGGCGTCGATTTTGTCCAGGGTGTCACGATCCAGCTCCAGGTCCCGGGCCACCTCGTCGTCGCCCCCCAGCAGCTTGATGGCGGCCCAGTGGGCGGGGATGCCCTTGGCGTAGGCCCTGTCGTGGATCAGCTCCCCGATGCGGTGATGGATGGCGTGGGTGAAGTCGTCGTAGAGATCGTCGGGCTCCAGGGTGAGGCCGGTGTGCATCTGCCGGTGGGCCTCCTCCACCAGCTTCTCCAGGGTCTGCTCGTCCAGCTCCCCCAGAATCTCCACCGGTATCTCCGCCGGCCCCGCGGCGTTATAGGCGGACAGATCCGGCTCCACAGGCTCCCCGCAGGCGGAGGCCGTCAGAGCCGTCAGGCAGGCCAGCCAGGCCGCCGCCCTCTTTTTCAACACGATTGTTCCCATTACTTGCCCTCCCCGGCATCCAAAATGTACAGCGGTGCTAGTATGCCCCAAAAAACCGCCGCCAGTTATAACCGCCCTTGTCCCACACATACAGTACTGGGAGGGGACGGCAGCGCCCCCGGAAAGGAGGGGCCGCTTTTGGAGAAAAAACAACTGTCCGCCGGAGGGAGCGCCCTGTTTTTGACCGCGCTGGGGGCGGTCTCCCATGTCCTGGCCTTCTGCTACCGGGTAGCCCTGTCCCGGATGGTGGGCGCGGAGGTCATGGGCCTGTATCAGCTGGTCATGCCTGTGTACTCCGTACTGCTCTCCCTCACGGCGGTGGGGCTGACTGCGGCGGTGTCCAACCTGACCCCCCAGTACATGGCTTTTCACAACGCCGCCGGTGTGCGCCAGACCGTCTCCGCCTGCCTGCGGGCCTTTTTTCTGCTTCTGTTCCCCATCGGCCTGACCGTCATCCTGGCCTATGACCCCATTTCCGTGTACATCCTGGGGGACGCGCGCACCCAGCTGGGTCTGGTCTTACTCATTCCCTGCGTGGCCCTCACCGGGGTGGAAAACATCCACAAGCACTTTTTCTACGGCGGGGGCTATGTCCGCCCTCCGGCTATAGTAGAGCTGCTGGAGCAGTTTATCCGGGCCGCGGCTGTGCTGGGTCTGCTGTGGCTCTTCCTGCCCCAGTACCCGGAGCGCACTGTGGGCCTCATCGTCCTGGGCATGGTTTTATGCGAGGTGTTCTCCGCCGTCACCCTGGCTGTGCTGTTCCGCCGGAAGCTGGTCCGGTCCGGCGGGCCGGGCGAGGCCCGGAACGTCCTGCGCCGCCGCATCGCCGCCATTGCGGTGCCGGTGGGGCTGACCTCTCTGCTGGGCAATCTCATGGGGGCCGCCAACGCCACCCTGATTCCCCGCAAGCTGGTGGAGGGCGGCATGGGCCGCAGCGAGGCCATCTCGGAGCTGGGGGTGGTGTGCGGCATGACCCTGCCCATGCTGGCGCTGCCCACGGTCTTTCTGGGGGCACTGTCGCTGGTCATCGTCCCCCGGCTGTCCCGCGCTGCCGCCCTGGGCCAGTCCGGCGAGGTCCGGCGGCTGGCCTCCAAGGCCATTTCTGCTGTCTCTCTTTTGCTCCTGCCCGCAATGACCCTGCTGGTGGTGCTGGGCGGAGACGTCGGCGCCCTGCTGTTCCGCCAGAACGTGGGGGAGTGGCTGCTGCCCCTGGCCGCGGCGGGCGTGGACATCGCCGCCCTGGTGCGCGGCGCCCGAGACATGGAGCGTGCCACGGCGCCCGACGTGCCGTTCGACCGCAACCCCGCAGCCGTATACGCCGCCGTGCGCAACCTGCTCTAC
>OFGR01001399.1_pt1 | contig 19441 bp, 14 predicted proteins | sample 1521811 | NCBI WGS metagenome assembly OFGR01 (sample SAMEA3504098, study PRJEB24116) | mouse gut metagenome | biome: mouse gut; feature: mouse-associated habitat; material: faeces | place: Denmark | collected 2011
TTGAACTGCTGTCCCTGGATTTCTACGATAACGTACATGTAATTAGTTGATATGAATACAGTTAATTATCGAAGGGCGAGCCGCGGAGGCTGCTTTTTATGAGCCCTGTCGACATTTTAGCGCCGCAAAGTTACTAAATATTTGGCTATTAGCAAAATATTTTAATGGCTTATTGATTCTGTTTTTCAATAGTCAGTCTCGATGAAGTCAACTTCTTCGCGGGATTTGTGTGAGATCTCGTTTGCGGATGCGCTGATTGAAATTCCGAGGCCGCTAAGCTGGGCATTCATCTGCGATACGGGATTGTCTATAAACTTGCGTTTGGCTGCCAGCAGATCCTTCCGGTCAATTTTTTCATAGTCGCCGGCGGAATATACAGGTGTTATCTGTCGGGAGCTATGCTGTAGGCCGGTAGCGGTGAAATTATACAGACCGTTTGATTCGTTTGCTTCTAATATAAGCCCGGGCAGACCTCCGAGTTTCCACGGACCGTTTGCCAGAGGTATATCGGGAGAGAACCATGCATTCCATTCGCGACCATGGAAGTCTGTGGTAGCCAATATGCACTCATATCCGAGTATGGATTTTGTACTGTCGGTTATCTGCCACTCCCATTGTGGCAGGAGTTCTTCTACCCTGTACTTTTCCAATCCATTTACATCATAGCATGTCATGTAGCCGGAGGTACTGGATTTGACAACATAATATTGCCCGTCGCGGCGTGGCATCTGATTCATCTTACCTCCTAAGTATGCGGATCTGCTCATCTCCTTGTATTTTGCCTCGCCCTCAGGGGTTGACTGTAGAGAGTCAATGTATTCTGTGGCGGGTGAATAGAATTTTGACTCTACGGAGTTGGCGAGCAGTATGAATTGGTTTGTCTTGTCTGCTTTGCCTGTCCTGAAATTTGGCACTGATGCAGTGTAGCTGACTTCGATGTCGGCTATTGCTTGTGCTGTGGCTGTTATTGCCACTATGCACGATGCTAAAAAGGTTAATACGGTTTTCATTTTTGTAGTGTTATTGATATCAGAAGCTCGCGACCGCGAATCCATCTCTGCGATTCGAATGACGAGAGCTGGCTGTAGGTCGTGTAATTATATGTACGGCGGTTGAGGATGTTGTTAAGGTTGGCCGATAGTCGTAGCCGTCGGGATAGCTTGAACGACAGTTTGGTGTCGATCAGAAGGATATTTTTATAGATCCCTGCTGTGAGTTCGTTGCAGTAATGCTCGCCTGCTATGCTCCATTCCCATTTAGGGTGTGGCGATAAGTTGATCAGCATGGAGTTTTCAAGCCTTGACAGCCACGGATTGTCGAGACCATCCATTGTCAGCCTGGAAGATGAAAGATTCAGTGAATAATCGAAACTTAACCAGCGGACAGGTGCTCCGCTGAGTTTGCATCCGACATGCCAGGATGTGGTTATGCTTTTGATATTACGGACTCCGGAGATTATGTTTGATTCTCTCCGGTTGAATGAACCGTTGACACTGGCACTTCCGCGCATGAAGTCGAGTGTTTTGCCAATATTGCCGCTCGCCATTAGCATTTGACCGTCGCTCTTGGCCGTGCTGTAGGAATATACGATGTAGTCGCCATAGAGTTGCTGTTCCATAGTGTATGGCAGGTGCGACCATGATTGTGTAAGAAGCGCGTTGGCAAATATTCCGCGTCTGGTGTGTTTGTAGGTAAAGTTGGCAGATATGTTTTGTGATGAGGTATTGTAGAAATTATTGACTCCTTGCCTGAATGAACGGTAATCAGTCATGATGTAGCCGGGCTGGATCATGTTCAGGTTCATCGGAGATCGTCCTATGCCACCGTGCAAAGCTGCCGAAAAACGGTTGTTGGGTTTCCAGTTGAGACTCAACGATGGTGTGAAGTAAATCTCTGAACGATTGGCAAGAGCATTGTCGAAAGTATACCGCGCAAAACTTACCGGTGTTTTAAGAGTTAGGTTCACCCGTTTCACCCAATATTCGAACTTGGGCATGGCATATATGGAGAAATAGTTGGTATTAAGGGCATTTTGAGCTTCTGTGTCAGGTATTGAGGCATCATCGATCTTCGAATCCATAGACCTGATATAGCCCTTGAGTCCGGCTTCGAGACTTACGGTGATTCCTTTGATAGAGAAAGCATATGCAGCGCTCTCGTGGGTATGGAATGCATGGTCGCCGATATGCTGCCGGATGCCGTTGCCGTTCATTGAGACGCATAGAGTCTGCGGCAGTGATTCCCATTCGTTGTTGCTCTGGAGCGTCACAAGATGGCTCTTGCCTGAACCGCTGTTGAACCGCTTGATCATCTTGAATTTGTTGGATAAAAAGTAGTCGGGCAGTGATGCTGATTGGCTGTTCGGTAGCGATCCGGAGACTCCAAGCTGCACATCATCCCAATCGATATCGGTTGATAGGGTGTTGTTGATGAATGTAGTCTTCCGGTTGACTTCGTAGATGAACTTGCCCGACAGTGAGTGTGAGCGGTCGCGCCCGTCACGGTTCTCGGTAATCACTCGGTCGCCGCTTTCAAGAAAGTAGGTTGTGATGCTCGCTGCTTGTGCGGTTACGCGATTGAAAGAGTAGTCAATCTGCGCCTTGAACTCACCGTTTTTCAATCTCCAAAGGCTGTTTGTCGATACAAGAGCCGAGCGGTTGAACAGAGTGCGTTTACGGCTCAGGTTGGGTACACCGGGGAGAGATACTCCGACATATCGGCTCAGCCCGGTCTCGCGCCGAGACGCGAAGAAGTCCGTCGCATTTGCAGATAAATCCTCACCTATATTGTTGGTTTTGAATGTAGTTATGTTCTGAAATCCGGGCATTACGGCCATAGCAAACAATTCTCCGTCCCATACAGCACCCTCGGGTTGCCATGACCATCCGCCTCCGGCATCGCCGTGGAAAGTCCATGTGGCTTTCGCTTTATTCTTAAGTTTCAGATTGATTGCCGCTTTGTCCGAGAAACTTATGCCGGACAGCACCTGCATCGGCTGGTGGTTTTCCATCACTTCCACAGCGCCTACATCGTCGTGGCTTATTCCGCCGGTTGCTATTCCGTATTTGCCTCCGAGCAGGTCCGATCCTTCGATATAGAATTTGTTGATGTCTTCGCCCTGATATTGAATCTTGCCATCCTGCGCCACATCTATTCCGGGCATGCGTTTGAGTACATCGCCGATGCTGCGGTCCTGTGCTTGGGCAAAACTGCCCACGTTGTAGCTGATTGTATCTCCCTGTTCGCTTATGCGCTTTGATTTTACTGCCACTTCCCTGAGCATTGTGGCGGAAGCTTCAAGCGCGATCGTGAGTGGCATACCGGCGGTGTCGAGCCGGACTGTGTGTTTGGCAAAGCTAAGCATCGAGATGTCGAGAGTGTAGCCTTGGATCTCAGGAGATGATATGGAAAATGCTCCATTGGAGTCCGAGGTGGCGTATTTCTTTATCTTACCTTCGGCATTGCGCAGTATCACGGATGCTCCGGCCAATGGTTCTGCTGTGCTTTTCTCCACAATTATACCTGACACACTGATTTGAGCCGCACCATGAAGCGCAGTGAGTAGTATGGTCAGTATGATGTTGCGGAGATTTATCATAATTGATCAGAGGTTATATCAATCTTTTTTCTGTCTTTGCTTATTGTGATGCTTTGAATTGAGGCAGTTGGAATTGCATTAAGATTTTCTTTCGGAACTTGTTCTCCGTTTACAAATATCTCCATGCCGTCCAATGCATGTCCGGTGTCTTTCGCCGTATCCGATGACACGGGGATAGGGCTCAGTGCAGCCTTTACCTGAGGTACTGAAAATACGGCTATGCACGCAGCGATTGCGATAAGAGGGAGTGAATATTTCACTTTGGCTGCGAAAGAAGCGCTCGTGCTACGGTTCATCATCTCGATGCGCTTTTTCAGCTTGCTATGGTTCAGGTGATTGCCAATTGATGGAAAATTAGAGCCGGCGGCCTTTTTTATTAACAGTAATTGGTAAGTACGGGTATTTAAACCTGTGCTCAGAGCATGACGGTCTGCCTGATATTCGTGTATGTATTTCAACTCGGAGCGCATCAGCCATGCGGCAGGATTATACCAGCATAAGATAGCGATAGCCTGGGCAAATATCATGTCTAATGAGTGGAGTGACCTTATATGTCCGGATTCGTGGGCGATGATGGACTCGGCGGCTTCATTGTAGTCGTCGATATTCATTACGATACTTTTGCCGAAGCTGAAAGGCGACAGGTATTTGTCTTGCGAAACATATACTACAGATTCATCGCTTCTGTCTATTCTTTCGCAGCGGCGCAGTATCGCAAGGATCTTTATGGTCTCGTAGAGGGTCAGAAGTGTGGCGATTGCAACTCCTGTGATCCACAATATAGATAATATGTCAAGTATTCGGAACAGTCCATCTCCTCCTGAATTGCTGAAAGTATAGGTGTTTGCTGAACCGGGAATAAGCGCGACATACGTGTTGATAAGATTCAATGCAGGCCCGAGCAATAGGCTTATAATATATAATACGATGATTACCGTCCGGTTGAGTGAAAACAGCTTTTCGGAGGCGAGTGCATACCTGTATGGTATCCACATCAATAATAAAGCAATGGATACAGATAATGAATATTGGAAAATCGAAATCATAAACCGGGAGTCTTTTTGTTTTCAACCATACCGAGAAGTTGGCGAAGTTGCTCTGCGTCGATTTGTTCATCTTCTATAAGATTGGAGACAAGAGAGAACGGGCTGCCGAAATATCGCTTCACGATTTTTCCTACAGTATTCCGTCCGTAGTCAGCCTTGGATTTAATTGCAAAATAGTTGAATCCGCCGTATCTGCCCTGTTCATGACTGACGTATCCTTTTTTCTCCAAAGCCCTTACAAATGATGACACTGTATTGATATGTGGTCGTGGTTCGGAAAAGTGCTCCACCAGATCTTTGACCGGGCAAGGACCGTGTTCCCAGAGCAACAACATTGTTTCTTCTTCTTTATCTGTAAGATGTTCGAGTGCTTTCTTCATTTAAACGAGATTTTTCGTTGACAGGGCAAAGGTATCGAATTATTTCAGACTATCAAAATTCCTAACGAAAAATATCGGTGAGAATCATACGCTTTTTGCCATCTGTTATGTGTAGTTTGCCAATTGCGGATAAACTTTTACATATAAATTGATCTTATATAGTGTGTAAAGTAATTATTTTTAGAGTGAATATGGAATTTAGAAGAAAGACTCTGAATGCTGCTGTACTGCTTGCAGTAGCATTGACCACGCCTGTTTCGATAGCTTCTTGCGCAGGCCATAGCGGCTCTGCTGAAAATCAAACTGCTGAGGGGCAAAGGCCTGGACACAAGGGCGGTAAAGTAGGTGGCCCTCAGTTGGGAACTCCCGGAGGAGGTCCTGCGATAGACAAGACCGGAGACTCTGTCTTGCAGGCAATGATTAAAGCAGAATTGCCTGATTTCAAACAATTTGAATATGAAGATGCACAAACCGGCAAAACGATTAAATACAGTCTGTTCTCTCCACAAAATATGACCGTGACTGAGAAGTATCCGTTAGTATTGTTTATGGCAGATGCAAGTACTCCAGGTACAGATGCCACGCGGCCATTGACACAAGGCTATGGTGCGTTGGTCTGGGCCACGGCTGAGTCGCAGGCCAAGAACCCGTGTTATGTGCTTGTGCCTCAATTCTCCGGTGTGGCTGTAAATGATGCATACGAGCATACAGATGAGGTTGATATGGTGATCCGTCTTCTCAAAAGCATAGTTGCTGAAAAGAATGTTGATTCCTCACGCCTTTATACAACCGGACAGTCTATGGGCGGAATGATCTCAATGTACTATAATATAACTTATCCGGATGTGTTCGCAGCATCGTTGTTTGTTGATTGCCATTGGGATACGAATAAATTCGGAGAACTTGCCAAGCATAGGTTCACTTATGTTACGGCAGGAAAGGAAGGTAGTTCTTTCGGAAACATCAAGGCTGTAGAGGAAGCTGCCGATAAAGATGGCGTAAGATATGAATATGAGACATGGAGTGCAAAACTCCCGCAGGCAGAACAGGATTCCTTAGCCAGAGTGATGCTTGCGAAAGGCGCGCCGATAAATATCATCAATTTTACACCGAAGTCGGTATTGCCTGATGATGGCAAGGGAAGTGAGCATATGTATTCATTCGATTATGCATATAGGCTTACGCCTGTAAGGGAATGGCTGTTCCAACAGAAAAAATAAATTATACAAGGTAAAAGGTTAAGGTTCAATGGACAAGAGGCTGCACTGTATGATGAAGTGCAGCCTCTTGTCATGTATAGGAATAAAAAGAATTTATTTATGATGACACTTGTGCGGGTCTTTCTTTTTCATGAGATGCTTTATCCAGATGTAATAGCCTGTCAGTGGTAATGATGCTCCGAGCAACGCTCCAAGCAGCCATAAGATACGTGTAACGATTCCGCCAAGGCTTCCGGTGTGTATTGAGTATATCCAGCCTCGCAGCTTGTCGGCTTCATTAGTATCAGCGTATTTGGTTGTCGGTGTCAGTTCACCGGAGCGTTTGTTGTATTCGTAGCGGTCTGATGCCCTTCCGTTTCCGGTTGTGCCGAGGGTTACAGATGCCTTTCCTGAACTGATTGTTATCTGCGGTGCATCCGGATTCTGCGCTTTCAGTTCGTCGTATACCTGTTGCCAGCGGCCGAATTCCGAACGACGCCGGCCTCCTTCATGATGATGACCACCATGAGGTCTGCCTTCGCCTCCGTGATGCTGCCATTCACCTCCACGGTGGTTTCCTGATTCGTTGGTTCTTTCGCCACGGTTTTTATCGGAATGAGCAGACTCCCCGAAGTTGCGTGGTGTGTGTTCTACACCGCAAACAGCGTAGAATGCCGAACGATACCAGTTGAATGACCATGTAAGGCCGGTCAGTGACATGGCAAGCACGAATATCAGAGCATACATGCCGCCTGCTACATGGAGCCCTTTCCAAAAGCCTTTCAAGCCTTTTGAAAATGATATGCTGAGACTTTTCTTTAAGTTCTTGCGTGCGCGCGGCCACCAGATCACGATACCGGAAATCAATGCAATGACGAACACCAGTGTCGATATACCGACAAGCGTCTTTCCTACTTTGACACCATCGCCGTGGGGATTGGCGCTATCCAGTAGCCATCGGTGAAGTTTGAACATCGTGGAGAAAAAGCCGATACGCTCATATCGTCCGGTGATGTTTCCTGAATACTGGTCGATGAAAAGTGATGCCCTGCGTGGTTTGGAAAGGTTGACCTGATATGTGCGTGTCGCATCATCAAACACCGTGACTCCGGAGATCGACACGCTGTCGGGTAGGGTTGCCTTTACCGTCTCCATCAGTTCTTCCATCGGAATCGGCTCACTTTTTACCGACTGCACGTAGTATACATCGCTCTTTATGCTACGTGTTATTTCAGGTTCGAAGATGAGCATCGCTCCCGAAAAGCAGATCAGCGTGATGATGATTCCGAATGGCACTGACAGCCACAGGTGTATTTTTCTGAAAAACTTTATCATGGGTAAATGTTATTTTTCTGGGGTGAGATAACCGAAACCGTTGATTTCGGTTGCAGTGATAGATACACCCTTCACGGCATTGGCTGTAGCGGTATTGATGGCATAGATGGCCGGATTCTCGTTCTCTACGTTCACCGGAATGTAGACATTGCCATTCTGTGTGTAGACGGTTTTTCCGATAGAGGATACGTTTTCGGGCAGACCTGTAACGTACATGAGCTTTTTAGTGTCGGCATCGAAGATTGCAAGTTCTGTGGCCACAGGATCTTTTTCAGTGAGCGAGCGGTCGTACATGATCATGAGGAAGCGATTGCCTCCGGCAGGCCAGCAGCGCATGAACGAACGGTTGCCACCGGGAGTCTGTTCCTCGATATTGCAATAGTAGTCGTCGAAAGAGGTACTTCCGGCGGGTATGCGGCACACGCCGGCAGGGAGTGTAGTCTTCTGTCCGGGGTCTGTCATTGTCTTGGCATAGCTTGGCGAGAATACATAGATGTCGCCATTTTCAGCCGCCCATACTGATTGGTAGTACTGGGAGCGGTATCGTCCGCAAGGAGTACTGATTTTATCGGTCTTGGCAAGTACAGGATCCGTCATGCTTTCATTGCCGTATACCGCAACCCAGCATTCGTCGGGATACTGTGTGCCTACAAGTTCTCCTGCTTTATAAGATCCGCCACCTGTGCCGCCGGACTCAGTATGAACGAGATGTTCGTATCCGGGGCGTATCCATTTGCCGTTATCGTAAGCCGCTCCGTACTGGCTGAGGCCCATCGGAATTGCCCCGCAGTAGAGTCTTGATCCGCTTTGTTCTGCTCCGGAGAGGGTTACGTATTCACCGTTGCCGAGGAAATTTTCCATAGAATATTTGCCGGTTGAAGTATCATTCTCGCGGGATGTTTCGTTGACAACATTCAGGTATGTTATAAGAAGAGTTTTGGGCAGATAACCCTGTTTGTCGGCGAAAGACTCAGGGCCGTCACCTGTCGACGTTGTGATGATGTCGTCGTTGTATGTTCCGTAGGATGAGAAACGGCTGATACGGTATTCCATGTTGCGGGCTTTCATTTCGCCGTCAGAGTCCAGGAAATAGCTTCGAGTTGTTCCCGCATTTCCTTGGTTATATTGGAGAGCATAGAGATAGTTCTTGTGAAATACCCATTGTGTAGCGCCTTCATTGATCAGACCATTGTTGACAGTTGTCAGGTTGCCATCGTCGATGGATTCCCCTGTTATCAGGTCATAAGCAGTACCATTACTGCCTTTGACTGTAGTGGCGAATACGAATTTACCGCCGTAAGATTCCTCTTTACCGCCGGAAGTGGTGGGTTCATCGCTGTCTGAACAGCTGCACAGAGACATTGCAGGAATCACTGCGGCAGCGATTACCCGGCACATTGATGTTTTAAGTGTCATGTTATGTTTTTATTAGTTTCCGAAATATATTCTGAATTTGCCATAGAAAGCTCTGCCGGCTTTCTGAAGGCTGAAATTATCATACAGTCTGGCGTTGGTGAAGTTTCTGCACTCGAACGATACGTTATATCTGCCACGCTTTATGCCATAGGAGATTGTGATGTTGTGAGAGAATTGGTCGGGGATGATATAGTCGCTGTTGTTCGAGCCTATGTTTTCAGTGTAATAGCAGAAACTGTGGGTGTATTGGTTGTCGTAGGCTACTGTCAGGACATTTCCTTTGCCGCCTAAACCGTGCCAGTAGAAGTTGACATCTGAGTCGGCGAACATATATGGGAGATTAGGCATACGTTGCTTGTATGCTATGTTTTCAACAGTGCTTCCCTGAGCTGTGCGCATGTTGTCGCGCACATTCATCTGAGTGAAATTCCCGCCGATGCTGAGCCATCGCGAGAAATTGTATCGTGCCGAGATGCTGAAGCCTTTTGTCAATACTTTTCCATAGTTGACATAAGTGGCTGCCGACTTGCCTCCGCTTAGGGCCATGATATTGCGCTGTATATAGTCGCGGGTGTCACGGTAAATCAGTCCGGCTTCGGCATAGATGATGTTGCTTCCGAATGTGGCGTTGTAGCTTAGGTTGAAGTTGATATTGTGGCTTGATTCCGGCTTCAATGCAATATCACCGACTTCCAGGTCCTCGTCGCCAAACATTTCTTCAATAGTGGGAAGACGGTATGTCTTTTCGTAGGAGGCTTTCAGTTGCAGTCCGAGCGGCATGAACCAGGTTCCGGCTGCACCATATCCGAAGTAGGCTATGGAGCGTGATGTAAGATTATATACATCCTGAGCCGATGATGTAGCTATAGGTCCGGATACATATTGATGATATTGCTTGCCAAATGCCGTAAGGTTGAAATTCGTAGTGGGAGTGTAGCGATAGGAAACACCTGCTATATTCTTGCTCGTGACTTTCGAAAATTCGTCTTTGCTGTGTGGAATAGTCAGCAGGTTCTCGTTCGTGCGCTTAAATGTATTGAAAATGTCGTTAACTGTGAATACGTGATGTTCTGAGAGCCGGTAGCTGACTGTAGCTGCTGCTGTCCAGTTGTGGTTTATGGCTTTTGAATTCTGATAGGACTGTTCTCCCGGTGAATTCAATGGTGCAGTCTCTCCGAACCAGTTGTATTTCACTGACGACGTATCGACGTTGATAGTATTGTCTCTGTTGTAATTGACGTTAAGAGACACATCGAGACCTTTCAGTCCAAGATTCCGCTTTGAATATTCCAGCGATGGGATCAGCGAGAAACCATGACGATGTTTCTTGCCATATACAATCTCCTGCCGGACACCTGTCTGCACTTCCTTATACATGTGTGAGTAGGTAAAACCTAACAGCAGCCGGTCGGCCCAGCTTTTGTTGACGAATCCGAGCTTTGCTACTATGGCTTCGTTGTGATATGTGTCGTTGAAGCGCTTCACATGCTCCAGCTTTTTTTTGTTGATAGCACCGCTTACAAAATCCTCTACAGGTGTATCTATCCAATAGTCGTTGTCGGAATAGTTCTGAAATGCGTTTATCTCATATTTGAAGCCATTGCGGAATGTCTGCCCGAAGTTGATGTACGACTTATGCGTGTTGAATGATCCGTATGAATATGACGCATCAATGAACCAACGTCGCTGACGCCTGGGGGTAACGATATTTATGACTCCTCCGATGGCGTCAGTACCGAATCCGACAGGAACCACACCTCTGTAGACCTCTATGCGTTCGGCGAAATTGACAGGAATGTTGTTGAGGCTGAATGAACTGCCTACACCTTCCTGTGGCACTCCATCTATAAAAACCTTTACATGCTTGCCACTGAATCCGTCCATTGTGACGGCCATATCAGATCCGACACCACCGCTTTCGCGTATCTTCATGCCCGGGGCTTTACTAAGAGCCTCGCTCAGAGTCTTTGTGGTGTTTATAAGATCCTGCGTATTGACAGCAGTAGCATTGTATGCCGAATTTTTTACTTTACCGATAGTATTTCCTATGACGATGACTTCGGCAAGTTGTGTAGCCGGTTTCAGCTTCACGTTGAACTTGCGGCGTTCATTTGCGGAAATCTTGATTTTAATTTCGTGCTTTTCAAAACCGACAGAGGAAAAAACTATTGTATACTCACCGTCCGGAGCGGAGATGTGGTATAATCCTTTTTCATTAGTAGCGCAAGACAGTGACGTGCCCTTGAGAAATACGGTTGCGTACTCTATAGGCTCGCCGTCGATGGAAAGAACCTTTCCTGAAATCATACCGCGGCTATCCTTGGAATAAGCAGCTACGGTAGTTAATACTGTAATAATGATTAAGATTAAATATTTTTTCCAAATTGTCATGAATTCACCTTTTTATGCTACAAAGTTCGGAAGTTTGGATACGCCATAAAATACCTACAATTAAGTATTGGATCTGTAATTGTCTGAAATACAGAGTTGTACAATTTAGACTGCTTTTACAAAATTGGTGAACGACGTAATACTGATGGCGAATGGATCGCGGACTGATGCCCGGAATATGTATAGTCATTGATATTGAGTATGCCGAATGCAGGCTAAGTTATATTTTTATCCGGTTCTTGGTGGCTTTGTTTATTATGCGTTCAGGAGTGATCCGCTCATGTATATATTGGAATATAACGAAAAATACAGGGACCATAAACAGCAGTGCGAGAGTACCTGACAATAATCCTCCTACAGTGCCTACTCCGACTGAAATGTTGCCGTTTGCGCCGACCCCTGTTGCGAACATCAATGGGAGCATTCCAAATATCATTGTCGCTGAAGTCATTATGATAGGTCTGAAACGTGCTTTAGCCGCTGAAATTGCGGAAGCCCACAGTCCCATACCTTCTTTTCTGCGGGCTGTCGCATATTCTGTCAGCAGAATGGCTGTCTTGGCCAACAGTCCAATCAACATGATCAGGCCGATCTGCATGTATATGTTGTTTTCAAGTCCCCACCATCTGGCGAACAGAAAACTTCCGGCCAAGCCTGCGGGAACGGCAGCAATAACGGCCAATGGCACTGTAAGGCTTTCGTATAGCGCACACAGAATGAGGTATATGAAGGCAAGGCATATACTGAATACTATGATAGTCGTATTTCCGGCAGATGATTCCTCTCTCGACATGCCGCCAAACTCAAATCCGAATCCGGTCGGGAGATACTTTTCCGCAACATCTCTGATGGCATTGATTGCTTCACCGGAGCTATAGCCATCACCCTGTTCTCCATATACGGATATTGAGGGGAATAGATTGAATCGCGAAAGGCTTTCAGAACCGTAAACCCTTGTCAATCTGATGAAGTTGTCCAATGGAGCCATTTGCCCTGACGATGTCCTGACAAACATTGCTTTCAAAGATTCCGTGTCGAGACGACTCTCTGGATCCGCCTGGACCATGACCCGGTATAATTTAGTGAAGCGGTTAAGGTTGGATGAGTAACTACCACCTACGTATCCGGCCAGAGTGGACAGGACATCTGAAGGAGATACGCCGGACTGAAGGCATCTGACAGCATCAACTTCAACCATGTACTGAGGATATTTGGTGTCGAAAGTCGTATATGCGCGGGATATCTCAGGCCGTGTGTTCAGAGAGTCAATGAATGTACGAGTCACTTGCAGCAACTCGTCTGTTGTAGCTCCGGACCTGTCCTGTACGTATAGTTCGAATCCGCTGCCTGTGCCATAGCCAGAAATCATGGGAGACTGCGATACGCGGATCTGGGCGGAAGAAATATCAGAAGTCCGTTTATATACTTCTTTTATGACGGAGTTGATGTCTTGCTCTTTTCCCTTACGTTCGCTCCAGTCGCGTAACCTGATATTGAAAGAGCCGGCGGATGCTGATTGGTCGTGGCGCGCATTTTTTCCGGTCACGCGGGAGTAGATGTAAATCTCAGGAATGTCTTTTATGGCGTCTTCAACTTCATCCATCGCAAGTTCTGTCTCTGCAAGGTTGCTTCCGGGCGCTACCTGTATGTTTAGGCTTAATGTTCCCATATCCTCCTGTGGCACAAGTCCGGTTTTTGCTGTTGACATGAGCCAAACTAAACCTGTCACCGAGATTGCGAACAAAATAACGACTATCCATCTGTTTTTGAAAAGAAACATCACTCCGCGTTTGTATTGACCGACAACTGTAGTGAATGATCTGTCGAAAGCGTAATGGAGACGTGTGATGAAGGATGTTTTTTTCTTGCTGCCCTTTCCAGGGCGCATCAGGATTGCACTCAATGCCGGGCATAAAGTCATGGCATTGATAAGCGATATGCCTACAGCCACAGCCATAGTCAGTCCGAACTGTTTGTAAAATGTGCCGGATGTTCCGCCCATAAAGCAAACTGGGATAAACACTGCCATGAAGACAATGGTAGTTGTTATAAGAGCAGCCGAAAGTCCGCCCATCGCTGATACCGTAGCCTGGTAAGGATCATTCTCTCCCTCGTCAAACTTGGCCTGGACTGCTTCTACAACCACCACAGAATCGTCAACTACAGTTCCAATGACCAGAACTATGGCGAAAAGAGTCAGCATATTCAGTGTGAAGCCTACGGCATAGATGAAAGCAAACGTTCCGGTGAGAGATACCAGTATTGAGATTGCAGGGATCAGCGTAGCCTTGAGATCATGAAGAAAAAGATATACGACCAATACAACCAGAATCAATGCTATGATAAGGGTTTCTATGACTTTCCCTATTGAGGCATCCAGAAAATCTTTTGTGCTTGATATGTCGGTCAGGACCATTCCGGAAGGTAGCTTCTCTCTCAGTTCATCAAGCGTACGGTCTATTTCTTTTATGACCTCATTCGCATTTGATCCGGCTGTCTGTGCAATCATGGCATTCGCACCAGGATGTCCGCTTGTCTCGCTTATCATAGCGTAGTTGACGGCTCCGAGTTCTACTGTCGCTATGTCTTTCAGGCGTAAGACGCTTCCATCGGGCAACGCTCTGACAACAAGATTCTCATACTCCGAGGCGTCCTCATAACGTCCACGATATTTCAGCACATATTGGAATGTATTCATCGACTCAGCTCCGAGCGTGCCGGTCGGAGATTCCACATTCTGTTCTGCAAGCACTTTGTCTATATCAGAGGGAATCAGTCCGTATTGCGACATCTTCGTGGGGTCAAGCCATATTCTCATCGCATATTCTGCGCTGAATATATTTACCTCGCCTACGCCTGTTATTCGTGATATCTGTGGCTCGATATTGATTTTCATGTAGTTTGTGAGAAACTTGGCGTCGTAGGTGTCGTCGGGGCTGTACAGTGTTATGGACTTTAGTGTGCTGTTCTGACGTTTTCGGACGGTAACACCGCTTTTCGTGACCTCTGCCGGGAGCAGTCCTTGAGCGGAAGCCACTCTGTTCTGTACATTAACGACAGCCATGTCGGCATCAGTCCCTTGTTTGAAGTATATGGTTATTGAGGCCGTGCCTGTGTTGGTTGCAGTTGATGTCATGTACATCATGTCCTCCACTCCGTTGAGGGATTCTTCAAGTGGGACAATTACGCTTTTCATCACAGTCTCGGCATTTGCACCGGTATATGATGCCTGTACCCTCACTGTGGGTGGAGCTATGTTTGGAAATTGTTCGATAGGAAGTTGTACCAATCCTATAATACCGAGTATTACTATCAATACAGATATGACACCAGCAAGGATCGGACGGTCAATGAATGTCTTAACTGTCATCTTTAATTGGATTTTGGACAAAATTAAGCCATTAAACTTTAAGCCTGAATACCTGTCATAGTATAAAATGACCAACTGCGCGGATATGGTGGCGAACGGCCATATTGCACGTATCACATTTATTCTAAAATACTTAACTTTGCATTCATAAACCAACTGAATTTTTCGCATGAAGAATGTGTCAGTATGCATAGACCTTGTGTTCTGCCTGATTGTGCTGCCGATAATGGTGGTCATTTTTCCTGTGGAGCGATGGTTTCATAATTTCCCGGGGTATGTGACCACTGTGGGGGCATGGCTTTATATGCTTTATTTCATCAATAGGGTTTTCACAGTTCCGTCATTGTTCCGCAATTCCAGGCGCAGGTGGTTAGGAGTCGGACTGATTGTTTTTTCTTTGGGTGTGACTTATCTGCTGTCTCAAGTCAGCCTATATAATCCTAAGCCAAACATACACGACGATGGTATAACAAGAATATTTCCGTCGATACAACAGTATCAGCAGGCAGTATGGTCGCTTTTTATGATCGTTGAGGCATTCAGTTTCGCAATCGGTCTGCTTACGCAAGCCAATATTCAGAAATCTCGCCGCAGGGCTGTTGAAGCCGAACGAGATAAGGCTGAGATAGAATTATACAAGGCGCAGATCAAGCCGCATTTTATGTTCAACACTCTGAATTCGTTATATGGATTGTTTCTCACCCACGACGTAAAAGCATTGGAGTCGCTTGAAAAATATATATCGATGCTGAGATATATACATACGACATCACAACGGGATTTTGTACCTCTGTCGGAAGAAGCGGATTATATCCGGCAATATGTGGAATTGCAATCGCTGCGGTTAAACGGTATGACGACTGTCGTTATGAACATTGCTATTGAACATGAGAATTTGCAAGTGCCGCCTATGCTATTGGTGACATTTGTGGAGAATTGTTTCAAGCACGGGGTTTCTCCTGTTGAGAAAAGTGATATAAACATTACTCTGATGGAGAAAAGTGGCCAACTGATATTCTCGACTGTCAACAGGATCTTCCCAGTCAAGCGTATAGGAGAGCACATGGGTATCGAGAATTGTCGCAAGAGGCTTGAACTTCTTTATCCTCGCAATCATAGTATGGATATTGAGAATGATAGCGTTTATTATAAAGTAAAACTTTCTATAGAATTATAGCTATGATAAGGTGTGTGGCAATAGATGACGAACCTATAGCACTGAGTATAATTAAGGAATACTGTCATCGCTATGGAGATATAGATCTTAAATGCTTTACATCTCCGGTCGACGGTATGGAGTGTATCCACTCGTCAAGGCCCGATATAGTGTTCCTCGATATAGAGATGAATTCCCACAACGGAGTGGAATTGGCAAAGGAATTGCCGGCAGGAACGTGCTTGATATTCACTACGGCTTATGCCAATTATGCATTGGATGGGTTTAACGTGGATGCTGTTGATTTTCTTCATAAGCCTATATTCTATCCCCGTTTTGAAAAAGCAGTGGAGAAAGCCAGAAAATTTATCCGGCATGCTGAAACAGACCCGTTGGCAGGATATATAACGCTTAAGGCAGGGCACAAGAATATTGTTGTATGCCTGAAAGATATCATAGTCGTAGAGGCAATGGACAATTATGTGAAGATATTCAGAAATAATTTGCCAACAGTAGTCCCTCAGATTACAATGAAAGAGCTTGAAGCTATGCTTCCTGCCGACTGCTTTATCCGGATTCACCGGTCGTTTATAATTGCTGTTTCATATATTGAGAAGTTCTCAAACCGGACTGTCTATATGCGTAATTTCCCCAACCCTATACCTGCCGGAAGAAAATACGTTACATCGTTTAACAGCTTGAACAACATAATTCAAACCAAATAAAGACAAGTAAAGATGAGAAAACTATTAACTTTGATGCTCGTTGTATTCGCTGCATCTGTGTCGTCCACAGTATTTGCCGGCACACCAATCAATCAGTCGGAACTGCCAAAGGCTGCACAGACATTTATTGCCAAATATTTTGCTGATGATCAGGTACGAAAGGCGGAAAAAGACAATGGCTACAGGGGTGTAGAGTATGAAGTCGATTTTGTAAGTGGAGCTGAGGTGGAGTTCAAATCGGACGGAGACTGGAAAGAAGTGAAAGCAGCCAGAGGAAACTCAGTGCCGTCGGCGATTGTACCATTTGCTATTGCAAAATATGTTGATTCCAATTTCAAAGGCCTCACAATAGTGGAGATCGCACGCAAAAGAGGAGGATATGAAGTGGAACTTTCTAACGGAACTGAACTTAAACTTACCCAGGATGCGAAGCCTATGCAGCCACGTCAGGGAGGCAAGGGACACCGCAGATAATCTGACACAGACACCAATTCAGTTATGCCTTTCTTTCAAAGGGCATAGCTGAGGGCGATCTGGAAAAATGGGCGTGTTGGCATGGGTAGTTCGAAGTATCTTTTTGTGCCGGAAACACCAGTGACGCGACTCGACATTTTCAGTACTATGCCACATTGTACCTCACCATAAAAATTTGCGGCAAGTCTGCGTTTATATTTCACACCAGGCCGGAAATTGGTGTTGGTATAGCGGCATCTTTTCGGAAGATCGGAATGTCCGGGACTGAAATAAAACGACCGCACGTCGATGTCACCTCCTACCGTGATGAGGTCGGAGTCTGTAGGTGTGTAATCGAGACCAAACATGCCGCCGTAAAGATTGACTGCAAGAACATTATTAAAACGATGCCGGTATATAAAGACAAGAAACGCAGGCACTTTGGAGGTGGAGTTGAGCAAAACAAGCGGTCCTATGCCAAATTGAGTATTTCGGTTGGCCCGTAGCATTATAAGACCCATTGCAATACCTGATACACGTTGGAAGCGTCCGTCTCCCCAGTCAGTTGACACCATCCCGAATGCCATGAACTGACGTCCGAAAAGCTTACTTCTGAACGATCCGGACATCCCTAATTGACCGTAAATATGTGTTTTGTTCATTCCGATCAATTGAGGGTCGTAGCCGGAAGGAAAGGCATCGACTGAGAAATCAGTGTGCAGGGAGTTATAATTTGTATTGGCCGTAAGTGTGAAGTTTTGTTTTCTGAGAAATTCGTATGATACACGCGCGTTGAAGTGATCAGATACAGGAGCATTGGTGTAGTCATATGACACTTTCATGTTGGTTTTTACCATTCCATATCCATCGGCCGGCACATCATGCGGCTGCTGTGCCATGCATAAAAAATCAGAGCTGATATATAGTATCAGAAGCAGTAATATAGATAGGGATCGGAAAAAGTACATAATATAAAGTATAGGTATAATGCAGATCGAGTATTGCAAAATTAAACTAAAAAATCTGTATCATAGCATCTTGCCGACAAAAACTTCTGAAATCCTTGCAAAAAGTGCGCCTCAATGGCTGAGAACAATCATTACATGATTGGACCTGATATGGAATATCTGAATATAAATATTCAATAACGGCAATATCAGGAAATTATGCAAATCAGTCCCACTCATTTATGCAAAAAAACGAAGAAAAATCAGCAGAAATAATCAAAAAATTTGCAAGTATAAAAAATAATACCTACCTTTGCAGAGCAAAACCAAAAAGGTGCCATAGCTCAGTTGGTAGAGCAAAGGACTGAAAATCCTTGTGTCCCCGGTTCGATTCCTGGTGGCACCACAGAAGACCGCTAATTCTCAATGAGTTAGCGGTCTTTCTTTTACCCATACCCCTCCGAGTCACCACAAAAGTCACCACTCCCATCGTAAATCACTGAAACAATGTTGGTTATGCGTGTCGCGGTGAGCGCATATCTATTTAAGCAGATATGTAAAGCACTGATTTTCAACGCAGATTAGTATATAATTCATAGTCATTCACCATCATTCAACCCCATCCTACGGCCTCGCAACCCCAAACTTTAACAGGGTTTAACTATAATCGATTGCATAAAATGTGGTGACCTCAACCGAAAATCAGTTGAGTCACCACGTCCAACCGTTAAAATCTTCAAAAAATTCGTAACTTTGTGTTTGTGGTAGACAATTAAATTAGATATTGATATGGCAGACTTTCTGAATTCTAACTTCCTTCAGACACTCATATTAGTGATTACTGTGGTTGTTACTCTCTTAATATATCTTGATAAGGAAAATAAGAGCATAAAATCAGCAACGACAATTCTTATTCTCCAAATTAAAAATATTGAGAAGAATATTGAGTATATAAAAGCCGAAGGCGTTTCCGGTGAAGCGATCAATGAGCAACCTCTCCATTACTCAATTCCTATTTTTGACGAAAACGCATGGGATAAGTACAAACATAAATATGCCTCAAGACTGAGTCCCTCAGACTTTGCTAAAATAGAGCAATTTTACGAAGTTGCTCAAGCCATTCGAATACAGCAACAGCAAATAAAACAAAAAATACAGGAAAACATATTTGCCAAAACAGCACATTATTATCAACAACAGTTTAATCGATTAAATGCTTGCGTACTCGATGATCGAGAAGATAGAGAGAATTTGTGTTTCATTGATATGGATTACACGTTAAAACTATATAACAATCCTAAGTTTAGTGTTGGAACGTTCTTACATAAAGAGTATGGCAGTGGATTAATTAAAGGACTTAATCGGTATCAACGTCTTACTGGCACAACGGTATTTGAAAGATTGTGCAAAATCGGGAAGATTAAA
>OFGR01001403.1_pt1 | contig 19409 bp, 18 predicted proteins | sample 1521811 | NCBI WGS metagenome assembly OFGR01 (sample SAMEA3504098, study PRJEB24116) | mouse gut metagenome | biome: mouse gut; feature: mouse-associated habitat; material: faeces | place: Denmark | collected 2011
ATGGTAAAAAACAACTTGCTGAAGCGGAATGGTAAAGCAAGAAACACCAACTACATTGTTATAAATACTAAAAATGGCGCGCAATAAACATAACACCCCCGGCATCATTAAATATCCATTCTGGCAGATGACGGCAGATTTAATCATTACTTCGAGAAAATGCATATTCTCCATAAAGTTCGGTATAGAATCTGGACATCTATGTGACCGGAAGCAATTCAAAATTCCTTTCCACGGATGTATTGACAGAATTTCGGGGTCGCGGAGATGAAATTCGGGTTTATCCGCTGTGTTTTTCGGAATATGTTTCGGCATATTCCGGAGATAAATATGATGTGTGGATGGATTATTGTATCTATGGGGGGTTGCCGCTGATACTGAGCAGAAAAACAGATGAATTAAAGTCAAAGTATTTGATTGATTTGTGCAGGGAATTATATCTGAAGGATATTGAAGAGCGTCATGGGCTGCGTGGAGACAACTGTATGGCGGCATTGGTAAATATCCTTGCATCGGCGGTGGGGTCGCTGACCAATCCTCTGAAACTGGCGAATACTTTTGGCAGCAATGGGATACATGTCAGCGACAAAACTATAGGAATTTATATCAGATATCTGTTAGATGCTTTTTCATCAGCAAAGCAGAACGGTATGACATTAAGGGAAGCAGGAAGAAAACCATATTATGGAGAACATTATTTACAACGAGCTGCTGATTAGAGGATTTAATGTGGATGTCGGCGTTGTGGAGCATTCCGAGCGCAATGAGAATGGAAAAGTGGTGCGCAGGAGGTTGGAGGTGGATTTTGTCTGCAACCGTGGCAATCAGAGATATTATATTCAGTCTGCCTTTGCGATTCCGGACAGCAGCAAAATGCAGCAGGAGCAGAAGTCATTGGTGCATATAGGCGATTCTTTTAAGAAAATCATCGTGGTCAAAGACAGGATTAAATTATGGCGAAATGAGGAAGGAATTGTGGTTATGGGGATTATGGATTTTCTCTTGAAGCCAAATAGTTTGGAACTGTAATTTGCAAGTTAAATGGTGCACAATAAACATAACCCCCCAGGAATTATCATATACCTCTTCTGGCAGATGACGGCGGTAAAAAAGGAGAGACCTTCCCTTCCGAATGTCTCTCCTTAAATATGTTTATCTGATGATCTCTACAGATTACAACAATCCGCCGACTGCCAGGAACAGCGGTGCGAATACCAGTGACACGATGGTCATGAGCTTGATCAGGATATTGATGGATGGTCCTGACGTATCTTTGAACGGGTCGCCGACGGTGTCGCCGACAACAGCCGCCTTATGTGCCTCGCTGCCTTTTCCTCCGTGTGTGCCATCCTCGATAAACTTCTTCGCGTTGTCCCATGCTCCTCCTGAGTTGGACATGAAGATCGCCAGCATAACGCCGGTTACCAATGCGCCGGCAAGAAGCCCTCCAAGAGACGCCGGTCCCAACAGAAGGCCTACCGCTAACGGAGATAACACTGCCATGATACCGGGCACCAGCATCTCCTTCAACGCCGCGGTGGTGGAGATTGCTACGCAGGACTTGTAATCCGGCTTCTCCGTTCCCTTCATGATCCCCGGCTTCTCGCGGAACTGGCGTCTTACTTCCTCGATCATCTTATACGCCGCCTTAGACACAGACTCCATCGTCATAGCTGAGAACAAAAACGGCAGCATACCGCCGATGAACAGGCCGATGATCACACGGCTGTCAAGCAGGTCTATGTTCTTAAGCTGCACTGCTTCCGCATAAGACACGAACAGCGCAAGCGCCGTCAGCGCTGCGGAACCGATGGCAAATCCCTTACCCATCGCCGCGGTTGTGTTGCCCACCGCATCCAGCTTGTCCGTGATCTTACGGACACCGGAATCTAAGCCTGACATCTCCGCGATCCCTCCTGCATTATCCGCGATCGGGCCATATGCGTCTACCGCTACCGTGATCGCCGTCGTGGACAGCATACCTACCGCTGCCAGCGCGATCCCGTAGAGGCCGCAGAACTGATAAGCCACGAAGATTCCCACACAGATCAGCAGGATCGGGATACCTGTGGACTTCATGCCCACTGCAAGTCCGCTGATGATGGTGGTCGCCGGTCCGGTCTCGGACTGCTCTGCAATCTCCTTGACCGACTTGTAGTCTCCGGATGTATAAACCTCTGTGATGATACCGATCAGCAGCCCGACGATCAGTCCGGCAACGATCGCTATCGCCGCATTCATATTGGCAAAAAGATACTGGCTGAATACAAACGCCGCGATCAGTACCAATGCGCTCGCCACATAAGATCCCATTTTAAGCGCCTTATGCGGATTCGAATTCTCGTCGCCCTTCACGAAGAAGGTTCCAAGGATGGACGCAACCAGTCCAAGCCCGGCGATCATAAGCGGATAGACCGCTCCCTCGATCTGGTAGTAGACGATCCCAAGTGTCAGAGCCGAGATCAAGGCTCCTACATAAGACTCGAACAAGTCCGCACCCATACCGGCAACATCACCTACGTTATCGCCTACATTGTCCGCGATAACAGCCGGATTACGCGGGTCGTCCTCCGGGATCCCTGCTTCTACCTTACCTACAAGATCCGCACCCACATCCGCTGCCTTCGTATAGATACCGCCGCCTACACGGGCAAACAGCGCGATCGAAGATGCGCCGAGGCTGAATCCGGAAAGAACATCTACATTCCCGGTGATCAGGTAGATCGTGCTCACACCGAGAACACCAAGTCCGGCAACGCACATTCCCATAACTGCCCCGCCTGAGAATGCAATAGAAAGCGCCCTGTTCATACCGCTCTCTTTCGCCGCATTCGCTGTTCTTACGTTCGCCTTCGTCGCCACGCTCATTCCGAAATATCCCGCAAGTGTGGAGAATACGGCGCCTACTACAAAACAGGCTGCCGTTACCCAGTTCCCAATCCCAAATCCGATCAGCAGAAACAATACCAGTACAAAGAATACCAGTATCTTATACTCTGCCGTCAGGAAAGCTTGGGCGCCTTCGCTGATCGATGATGCGATCTCACGCATCCTTTCGGTTCCTGCGCTCTGCCTGTTCACCTTTGCCGCCAGAAAACCGGCAAAAATGAGCGCGGCGATCCCCAATACAGGAACCACGTTCAAAAACATTTCCATAAAAATAAACCTCCTATTAAAACTTGTTACTTTTATATTATCACAAAAAAAAATATTGTATATAGTTTTTTCAGATTTTCACTTCTTTTTAGCAAGTTTGATAAAATATTAACTTCAAAACGTGTTAAATTTCTGTCAATCATCAAAAAACAGATCGACTTATATCACAAAAGAAAAAGAAGCCAACCTATCTTGACTTCTCCTCCGCAAGCAGCGATGCTCCAAGCGCCCCCGCATATCTCCCCCGCTCCGTGGGTTCTACCTCCCGCCCGATCTTCTCGGACAAGATCTTCGTAAAATACCGGCTGTGACTCAGTCCTCCTGTCAAGATGATCCTGCCGGACAGATTCTTCCTCTGGCTTAACTGCGCCACCTTCGCCGCAACGGAATCTACAACACCCGCCGCGATATCCTCCCGCTTTCTGCCTTCCCCGATGTAATTGATCACCTCGGACTCCGCAAACACCGTACACAACGAGCTGATCGGAAGCACCGTCCCCGCATCCGCCATGTCGAACAACTCCTGCAGGGTAACTCCCAGGCGGTTCGCCATGATCTCCAGGAACTTTCCCGTCCCGGCGGAGCACTTATCATTCATGAGGAAATCCTGTACCATGCCATTCTCCACCAGGATGACCTTGGTATCCTGTCCGCCCACGTCGATGATCGAGCAGTTATCCCCCGCCATTTCTCTTCCGCCTCTTGCATGGCAGGTGATCTCCGTGATCACATAGTCTGCGAAATCTACGGCGACACGTCCGTATCCCGTCGCCACTACCTTCGTATCCTCCGCCAGAATGTCGACGCCGTCCTCTAAAAGTCTCGTCTTGATCGTCTGTGTCGTCTCCTTGCTGCTCCACCCTGTCGGCAGGACAAACTCGATCTCCTTCTTACCTCTTGCCACCACCTTAGACGCGGTCGATCCAATATCAATTCCTACATAATCCATATCCTTTACCTCAACTGCTCCTATAAAATATTTCAAAAATCCCCCGGCAGACATGCTATAATGCCGTTTGCCATCTCTAACAATATCTGTCCCTCATGGGGTTTACATCCCTCATGATCTCTGCGATCCTGAGAATCTCGATCTTGTGCTCTTCGATGCACGCCTCCACCGCTTTGATGTCTTCCTCCCTGATCAGGAGGGACACCCCGCAGCATTTGCTTGCAGCTCTGGGAGTCGGGGCGATCGTCGCCCGAACTCCCAGTTTCTTTAATTCCCTATGTAACCGCATCGCATTGTCATGATTGGGAAACAACACATAATGCTGTATCTCAGACATATACTTACATCCTTCTCATCTATTTCCATATCATCAGATCATCCTGCCATCAGTTATTCAGCATCTCGATGAATGCGCTGACCCTTGTACGCAGCTGCTGTGCGTCGCTGTCCGTATAATCCGTCTCGATCCCAAGTACCGGGATCCCCGCTTCCTTAAGCGCGCGCTCCACCAGATACCCTTCCGTATCATACAGGTTACAGAACTTCAGGTTCACATCTATGATACCGTCCACCTTATACTCCTTCGCAAGACGCAGGATGTCGTCAATGCGTCCTGTATTCGGCGTGAAGCATGCGCAGTTGATATTCATATATCTCTCTGCCAGCGCCTGGATCTGGCCTTCGATCTCTGTCTTCGACTCATCCACCAGATGCTCAAAGTATCGTGTACCTGTACACATCTCCTCACAGACAACCGCACCGCCGCTAGTCTCGACGATATTATGAAGCTTCCAGTTCGGGATCGCAAGAGGCGTCCCGGTAAGCAGGATACGCTTCGTCCCGGCAGGAACCACACTGACTTTGTCCTTCACGCGCTGTTCAAGCTCGTCGCAAAGTGCATTGGTCATCTGGGTAAATCTTCCCGGATCATCGTAGAATGCGATCTGGGAGATCAGCAGTGCGTCACAGCCGCTGATCGGCAGAGCCTCATTCTTACGAAGCTCGTACAGTCTTGCAAGCGCCTTTCTCTTGCCATTGATCAGCCGGATGCCCGCAGCAAGTTTCTCCGCCGTGATCTCATTTCCTGTAAAATCTTCCACTACCTTCTTAAACGCGTCGATCTCCTCTGCCCAAGCCTTGATATCCTTCGCGCGCTTCATCTGCGGCAGATCCATGATGTGGATCGGCACATCCTCGCCTAAGATCTCCCATGCCTTCTTCTTGCCGTCGCAGGTTGTCTCTCCTATATACATATCTGCGATCCTGAAGAACGGGCAGGTACGGTCAAGCCTCGCGCCCACAGACGCCTTGATCAGCGGACAGGTATTGGTCGGAAGTACCTTCTCCCCTCCCGGAACCCAGAACTGGGAGCCGCCGCATAAGCCTGTCGCGATAGCGTCCGCCGCAAATACGATCTCATCCGGCACATAGACGCAGAAAGTCCCGAATACCTTGCCGCCTTTCTTCTGATGCTCGATCAGTTCTGCCGGACGGATGCCGTGGATGTCCGCCACTACCATATTATAATAGTCCATGCCCTCCGGACGGTTCTCCTGTGACAGGTATACATCCCCGAACGCCTGCGGAAGCACCGCGCACAACTGGTCGTGCGTCTCCAGATCCATCCCCAGTTCCTCCCACATCTTGCGATAATCAGCCATAATCATTTCCTCCTTATTTCCCGCATAGTATTAAGATAACCGTAACACTTTTGGTCTTTCCGGGCAATGGATTTCTGACAGAATCCATATTGATTTTTATGATAAATCACGCTTACTTATTTATCTTATCTATATCATCTGTTCAGTATGGAACCTAACATTTCCAATAATTCGTCTACGTCAAAGGGCTTCGCCAGATGAGCGTTCATCCCTGCGTCCAGCGCCGCCTGCTTATCCTCTTCGAATGCATTTGCCGTCATGGCGATGATCGGAACTGCCGCAAGCTCCTGATCGCCAAGGGCGCGGATCGCCCTCGCCGCCCCATAACCGTCCATCACAGGCATCTGTATATCCATAAGAATAAGATCGTAATATCCGGGAACAGCAGCGCGCACTTTCTCCACGGCAATGGAACCGTCTTCCGCTTCCTCTGTCTCAAATCCGGCTTCCTCAAGGACCTCCAGGGCGATCTCCCGGTTCAGCTCATTATCCTCCACCACAAGGATCCTCTTTCCCGCGAAATCTACCGTCTCTTCTTTCGGTTCTTCAGCCGCTTCTATGAAATCCCTGCGGTCTACCGGGCTTTGTACCTCCTGAAGCCGCAGCTCTACCGTCACAATAAATTCCGTTCCCTTGCCCTGCTCCGTCACGACTTCTATCGTCCCGTTCATCAGGTCAACAATATTCCTGGTGATGGACATGCCAAGCCCCGTTCCCTGTATACCGCTCACCGTAGACGTCCTCTCCCGTTCGAACGGAACGAATACCTTCGCGGCAAATTCCGGCGCCATGCCGATGCCTGTATCCTTGATCCGGATCTCGTATGTACCGTATCCCTTTGCCGCACTCTTCTGGCTGATGCAGACAGAGATCTCTCCGCCCTCCGGTGTGAACTTGACCGCATTTCCCAGAAGGTTCAAAAACATCTGGTTCATCCGCAGTTTATCGCAGTAAACGTCTCCGTCCGCAACCTCCTTCGCACAGAAGGAAAGCTTCAACTGCTTCTCCTCTGCCTGGCCGTGGATCATACCGTACAATTCTCCCAACATCTCAAACAGATTGCATTCCGCCTCTTCAAGATGTATCTTCCCGCTCTCGATGCGGCTCATCTCCAGCACATCGTTGATCAGCGCCAACAGATGATTGCCGGAGGCAAGGATCTTCGTCAGATAGTCCCGCGTCTTCTCCGTATCCTCCACACTCTTGACCGCAAGGTTGGTAAATCCTATGATGGCGTTCATCGGCGTACGGATATCATGTGACATATTCGAAAGAAACGTGCTCTTTGCCTTACTTACCTCTTCCGCCTGTATCTTTTCAAAACGCAGACAGTCATTCTTCTTATGCATGAAAAGGTAGACCGCAAACAGAACGGCTATGATCAGGAGGATCAAGAACAGTTGAATCTCGCTGTTTCTCGTCAGCGTCGTGCGGATGATCTCTACATTTCCACTGACCAGACTGTAGTGAAGCGTTGTCGTAATGGACCACTCTGTCCCTTGGATCGGCATGTAATAAGTGATATGCTGAAGCCCCTGCAGCTCGTAGATCGCCATTCCTTCTTTTCCTGACTTCACCCCTCCCTTCCACTTCTGAAAAATCTCCCCATTCTCAAAATACGCCTCCTTCTTAAGCGCAGTAAACAGATTCGTATTCGGCGCCAGATGTGTATGCGGCATCCGGATCACATAGCTTCCGTCGGGCATGACAACATTACTGAAGGAATGTCCGTCATTCTCATCCAGAGACATCTTCTCGATCACCGTATCCGTATCGATCCCCACTGTCGCCGCCGCCAGCCTGTGTCCTTCCGCCTGCTGTCCGTCGACCGGCAGGCTGACCATCACCAGATTCCCCTCTCCCATGCTCTTGTTAAAGGATACAAATGGTTCTGTAAAGTCTTCTTTAGAAATAGTATACTCAAAAACGCCCGGGTAAGAAGAATCCTCCGTATATATGGTTCCTTCTTCATCGATCAGCGCGAAAAAATCAAATCTATTGATCTCCTCCATGTGACCGATAAACTGCCGCATGCCTTCCCGGCTTGAAACATCCGTCTCTCCGAGCAAGTGGATCACCGTCTTTAGCTGCTGCGTCTGATTATCCAGCATATTCGTGAACTTCTTCGTCTGCTGTGCGGTCAGTTCCTCCAGATACAGTTTACTGACATTATAGACCGCCTCCTCTGTCGTTGACTGAGAGCTGTTGAGCAGCCACCAGGTGGATGAGACCACCACGACAAATAAAACTCCGATCACCAGCAGGAACCATTTGCCTGCTCCCCTTTTTGCAGCTGTCTGCCTGTTTCCTTCTCTGAACCTCTGTACCATCGCCTCTGTCCAGCCTCCTGTACTAGAAATATATCTCCCGAATCCCTTTCACACAAAGGTCGATCTCTTCTTTCGTGTTCTTTGCGCCAAATGTAAATCGCACCGTGCCCTGCGGGTATGTATGAAGCGTCCTGTGTGCCGCCGGCGCACAGTGAAGCCCTACTCTTGTCATAACTTTGTACCGCTGCTCTAACTCAAATGCCACAAGCGCGTTATCTGCCTTCCCAAAATCCAGGGAAACTACCGCCACACGGTCTTCGATCCCCTTCTTTCCCACGATCCGGACGTCCTTAAGCTCCGATACCTGCTCCAGAAAGCAGCGCGTCAATTCCATCTTCCGGCTGTGGATCTTTGCGATCCCTTTCTCTCCGATATACGAAAGAGCCGCATGAAGCCCGATGATCCCCGGAAGATTCAGGGTGCCGCTCTCATACTTATCCGGGAGTGATCCCGGCATATCCAGGGAATCCGACATACTTCCGGTTCCGCCTGCTATATAGGGTTCCATACACGCATCCAGCTCTTCTGATATCAGGAAACCGCCGATCCCCTGCGGTCCGAGAAGTCCCTTATGCCCGGTGAATGCCAGGAAGTCGATCCCGCATTCCTTCATGTCCACCGGGATCGTCCCCGCGCTCTGAGCCGTATCCACCGCAAAGAAAAGATGCCTTCTCCTGCAGATCTCCCCAATCTCCCGGATCGGAAGGACGGTTCCGCAGACATTCGACGCATGGAGCATGACAACCGCCTTCGTATTCCTCTTGACCGCCCGCTCTACGGACTCCGGATGTACGGTTCCGTCTTCTTCCGTAGGCACCGCGTCATACGCCACACCGCAGGCTTCCATCTGCCTGAGCGGACGCATGACTGCATTATGTTCCAATCCAGATACCAGTACATGATCCCCCTGCTTTAGGAACCCTTTGATAAAATAGTTCAGAGAATATGTGATCCCCGGCGTGAAGATCACGCTTCTGGAATCATTTGCGCCAAACATCCCCGCCAGCTGGTCTCGGGTATCCAGCACGATCCCTTCCACCTCATACGCACCCTCGTAATTCCCTCTGTTTATATTAAAAGCGCCGTTTGCCAGCAGCCCGGCAATTGCCTCTACGACATTCGGCGCCTTCGGCCAGGATGTGCTTCCATTGTCAAAATATATTCTCTTTTCCGCTTCCATCTTCCTATCCACCTTACATTCTTTTTTGCTCATCGGCATACACGATCTCTGCCAGAACAAGCCCTTCCGGCGGCGCCGTCACTCCCGCCTCCGTCCGTTCCCGCGCTTCTAGGATCTCCTTCACCTTCTCCGGCGTATAGAAGCCGCGCCCTACACGGATCAGCGTACCTGCTATGATACGGACCATATTATACAGGAATCCGCCGCCTGTGATCCGTATCGTGATATCCCTTCCCGACTGCCGTACCGTAAGCTCGTCCACCCTGCGCACGGTACTCGCCGCATTCGTCTTGATATTGCAGAAACTGGCAAAATCATGCTCGCCTGTCAGATATGCCGCCCCCTGCCTCATCTTCTCCACATCCATCGGAAAGGAGACGAAAGTATTGTATCTTCGCTTCAGCGGGTTCGGGACGGAGGCATTATAGATATGGTACTCATAGGTCTTCCTCACATGATCCTGATAACGGGGATGCCAATCTCCCGGCACCTCATCCGAACGCACGATCACGATGTCTTCCGGCAGCTTCTGGTTCAGGGCATATGCCATACGCTCCGGCGGAATCGGAGAATCCGTATCGAACACCGCCACATTTCCCAAGGCATGAACCCCGGAATCTGTACGGCTGGCTCCGATGATGTGAATCTCCTCCCCGGTCAGCTTCCCAAGTTTCTCATTCAGGACTTCCTCGATGGTTACGCCGTTGGGCTGGATCTGCCAGCCGCAATAATTGGTGCCGTCGTAGGCTACGGTCATTCTGATCCGTCTCATCTATCCTATACCTCCTGTCTCACCGTACAAGACTTGCACGATCATGCATTCCTCCCATTGCCGGACATTTTCTAGAAAATCCATACATGCAGCGGTATATTCCTTCCGATCACCACCACCAGGACCACATACGCCGTCATCGTCAGGTATGCCATACGATCTCTGCCCTTGTAACGCAGCGGCTTCATCTTCGTCCTTCCTTCTCCGCCGCGATAGCATCTCGCCTCCATCGCCATCGCCAGATCATTGGCGCGCCGGAATGCAGATACGAACAGCGGCACCAGGATCGGGATCATGCTCTTCGCCCGCTGGATCATATTGCCGCTCTCAAAATCCGCCCCCCGTGCTATCTGCGCCTTCATGATCTTGTCCGTCTCTTCCAGAAGGATCGGGATAAACCGAAGAGCGATGGACATCATCATCGCCACCTCATGTACCGGTACATGCACTTTATTCAGCGGATACAGCAGAGCCTCTATCCCGTCGGTCAGCTCATTGGGCGTCGTGGTAAATGTCATGAGCGACGACCCGATGATCAGGTAGACCAGCCGTACCGCCATATAAACCGCCGTCACCAGCCCTCCTTCCGTGATGGTAAAAATCCACGCATGGAACAGCACGTCCCCGCTCCTTGTCAGGAACAGGTTAAAAAGTACCGTTATCATCAACAGCATGATAACCGGCTTTAACCCCCTCACGATAAATGAAAAAGGCACTCTTGACACCCGGATCACCGCAGCCAGGAATATGGTCGCGATCAGATAACCGGATATACTTTTAAACAGGAACAGTGAAATCAGGTAGAAAAGCGTAGACACAAGCTTCACCCTTGGGTCGAGCCTGTGCACGATGCTTTTTGCCGGATAATATTGTCCTATGGTTATGTCTCGTATCATTCTTCTATCTTCTCCATTTCATTCACTGCTTATCTGCCCACGCAAATTACGATCGGCAATCCTGTATCTTTCACGAGATTACCCTCATGATCTCATCTGCCGCCTCTGAGACTGTGGTAACGCCTGTCCCAACCTTCACGCCGCGCTCTGCAAGATCATGCATAATATAAGTCACCTGGGGCGCGGCAAGCCCTACCGCTTCTAATTCACGGTAATGCTCGAATACTTTCTTCGGCATATCGTTATACATAACCGTTCCCTTGTTCATTACGATCAGCCGATCCGCATACCTTGCGATATCCTCCATGCTGTGAGACACCAGGATCACCGTCAGACCGCTCTCCTTGTGAAGATAGGCGATCTGATCCAGAATATCGTCCCTTCCCTTGGGGTCAAGCCCCGCCGTAGGCTCATCCAGGACCAGGACCTTCGGACGCATCGCCAGTACGCCTGCGATCGCCGCCCTGCGCTTCTGTCCGCCTGAGAGTTCAAAAGGAGATACCTTATAATACTTCTCTTTAAGCCCTACCAGGCGCAGCGCCTCTAACGCCCGCTTCTCGCATTCCTCCTGGGAAAATCCCTGATTCTTCGGTCCGAAACACACATCCGTCATGACGTCAATCTCAAAAAGCTGATGCTCCGGATACTGGAATACCAGTCCAACTTCATTCCGCAGATCCTTCATATGATAGCCTTCCCGGTAAATATTCTCTCCATTATAATAAAGCTCCCCGCTCGTTGCACGGAGCAGCCCGTTCAGATGCTGGATCAGCGTAGATTTCCCGGAACCCGTATGCCCGATGATCCCCACAAACTCCCCGTTGGGGATCTCAAGGCAGATATCCTTAAGCGCCTTCTTCTCATATGCCGTTCCCTGGCTGTATATATAATTCAGATGTTCTAACTTAATCGACATAGCTCTTCCACCAATTCCTCTTTCCTTAAGATACCGGACGGTATCTTAAGCCCGCGTTTTCTCAGTTCGTCCGCCAGAAGTGTCACCTGGGGGACATCCAGACGGTAAGACTTAAGCTCTTCCACCCGTGAGAAGATCTCCCTCGGCGTACCTTCCATCACCACATGTCCGTGATCCATCACGTAGATCTTATCTGCGTCGACCACCTCTTCCATGTAATGCGTGATCAGGATCACCGTCACAGCTTTCTGTTCCCGCAGCTTCTGCACGGTCTTTAAGACTTCCTTGCGCCCCACCGGATCCAGCATCGCCGTAGGCTCGTCCAGCACGATACACTTGGGTTCCATCGCCACCACGCCTGCGATCGCCACCCGCTGCTTCTGTCCTCCCGACAGCTTGTTGGGAGAATGATGACGGTACTCGATCATTCCCACCGCTTTCAGGCTTTCTTCTACCCGCTGCCAGATCTCGTCCGTGGGAACTCCTAAGTTCTCCGGCCCGAATCCCACATCTTCTTCCACCACGGTCCCGATGATCTGGTTGTCCGGATTCTGGAACACCATGCCCACCCGGCGGCGGACCTCCAGAAGAAGGTTTTCGTCGGAGGTGTCCATCCCGTCCACCCAGACCGTTCCGCCACCCGGCAGCAGCACCGCGTTCATATGCTTGGCCAAGGTGGATTTTCCGGAGCCGTTGTGGCCCAGGATTACCACAAAACTGCCCTGCTCAATGGCAAGCTCCACGCCCTTCAGAGCGGGAACCGGCTCCTTTCCCTCATCGGGGGGATAGGAGAAGGTTAAATTCTCGGTTTTGATGATTTCCGTCATGAATGTTCCTCGCTGTTTATAATGTGATCCAATACCGGCGGATTCTGCCGGAGTTTCCCAGGCCGGGCGTATCCTCTACCTCATTTTCCAGCACGCCGCCATTGGCGAGGATGGTTTTCTCCGAGCCTGGGTTTCCCTGATGGTCACAGGTCAGCAGGACCCGGTCCTCCCCCGCCGCCCGGCATTTTTCCAGGGTCAGGCGCAGCTGCTCCTTGGCGTACCCCTTCCGCCGCTCCGACGGGCGGATGCTGTAGCCGATGTGCCCGCCGTACTGGAGCACGAACTCCGACAGGGGGCTGGGACGGTAGTTGACAATGCCCACCACCCGGCCATCGGACCGCCGGACGGTCAAATAGGTGTGGGAGGGAAGCCAGCCCTTGCGCTTCTCACGGCCCCGGAAGTCCAGCCACTCCTCATATGTTTCTGTATTTTCCAGACCTGAACAGCCTTCAAAGTCGCTGCCGTACTCCAACATCTCGGCCTTGAAATCCATGACCTGGTCCTTATATTCCATGGTTGGTTCGACTAATTCTAAAATATCCATAACATGAAATCTCCTCGTAAATCGGGGCGCAAGCCTTCTCAGTCCCCGCCACAGCAGATAGCCGCAGAACACGCCCAGGGTGTTCAATATAATGTCATCGATATCGAAGGCGCGGCCTACGCACAGCTGCCAGCACTCAATGAAAGCGGTAATACCGAGGCCGGTGGGAAACGCACGCTTCCAGGCGTATCCCCGCCACAGGAGGGCGGAGAAAAAGCCGAAGGGCACAAACATGATGATGTTCCCCAACAGCATATAGCTCTGCCACAGACCGCCCTCAAAGCAGCGGCCCGGGATCAGGTTCCAGCTTCCCAAGCTGAAAAAGGGACCATGCACGGGCTTCAGTCCCTGTAAAAGAGGCAGCCAGTCGAACCATCCCGGCGTCAGCGTCAAAACCGCCATACCGCCGCAAAACAGCCAAAACAGGAACAGCGCCGCCTCCCGCAGGAGGGAGCTGGCGAGCCCCTGCCCCGCCAGACGCCGGACACGCCAGGGACGAAGGGCCAGGAACATCAGCGCAGCCAGCAGGAATCCCGGAAACATGCGGATGATGTAGCGCAGAGAGTCCTCCACAAAAATAGAATAAAAGACGCGCATGCTACCGGTCCCCTGTCCACCGTCCCGTGGCCCCGCAGGGCAGGACCAGGCCGGATTCGGTCACCGGCAGGCCGATCTCGTCGCTGACGGTGCGGCCTCCGAACTTCCGGGATATGACGGTTTCCAGAATATAGGTCAGCACGCTGGGCGCCAGACCTGTGGTGTAGGAATTGATGATCACAAACAGCGGCTCGTCCGACAGCACCCCGGCGCACAGCTCCACAAAAGGGTACAGGTTGTCCTCCAGCTTCCACACCTCGCCAGTGGGACCCCTCCCGTAGCTGGGCGGGTCCATGATGATGGCGTCGTAACGCCGCCCCCGGCGGATCTCCCGCTCCACAAATTTGGCGCAGTCGTCCACGATCCAGCGGATGGGGGCCTCCTCCAAGCCGGAGGCTTTGGCGTTCTCACGGGCCCACTGGACCATGCCCTTAGCCGCGTCCACATGGCAGACCTTCGCCCCCGCCGCGGCGCAGGCCGCGCTGGCGGCGCCGGTGTAGGCGAAGAGGTTCAGCACGCTCACCTCCCGCCCGGCGGAGCGGATGCGCTCCTGAGCGAAATCCCAGTTCACCGCCTGCTCGGGAAAAAGGCCGGTGTGCTTGAAGTTCATGGGCTTGACCTGGAAGGTCAGATTCTTGTACCGGACCTGCCACTGTCCCGGGAGCCTCCCCTTTTCCCAGCTACCGCCGCCGGCGCTGGAGCGGAGGTACCGCCCGTCGGGACGCTTCCAGCCGCCGTGGGTCCGGGGCGTATTCCAAATGGCCTGGGGGTCCGGGCGCACCAGGAGCTTGTCCCCCCAGCGTTCCAGCTTCTCCCCCCTGCCGCAGTCCAGCAGCTCATAGTCCTTCCATCCGTCGGCAATCCACATGGCATGTCCCTCCCCGGTTTTCTCTTGATGCAAAAAATCACTTTATTATATACCAGCTATTGGCAACCGTCAACAAAAGAAGTATGAATATTTTGGACGATTTTACAAGAAATTCCCGGCTCTCCTTTGGCAGCGCGGCGGAGGGGCGGAGAACGGACAGAATTTTTCTCCATTTCCCCCTTGACTTTTCCGAAAAAGTAGGGTATCATAAGCAGGCATTGTAAAGCTCCCGCGCTTTACACAAAGGAGGGCGAACCGTGAAAAATCAGACCTACCGCATGACCATGCTGTTCGATTTTTACGGGGAGCTCCTGACTGAGAGGCAGCGGGAATTTTTCGACCTCTACTACAATGAGGACCTCAGCCTCTCCGAGATCGCGGAGAACAGCGGCATCAGCCGTCAGGGCGTCCGGGACGTGATCGTCCGGGCCGAGGGCGTGATGCAGGAGGTGGAGGACAAGACGGGGCTCATTCGCCGCTTCCTCCAGATGCAGCAGCATATCTCCGTCATCGAGGAGGCCGCCGGGGAGCTGAAAACCATCAACTACCGGCAGTACGAGGACCCCCGCATCGACCAGCTGGCGGACGCCATTACCCAGGCGGCCCAGGCATTGAAGGAATAAGGAGTGACAGTCCATGGCATTTGAAGGTCTTTCCGAAAAACTGAATGCCGCGTTCCGGCGCCTGCGCGGCAAGGGACGCGTTACCGAGGCCGACGTCAAGGAGGCCATGAAGGAGGTCCGTCTGGCTCTGCTGGACGCTGACGTCAGCTACGGCGTGGTGAAGGATTTCGTCGCCAAGGTGACCGAGCGTGCCGTCGGCGTAGACGTGCTGGAGAGCCTGACCCCCGCCCAGCAGATCATCAAGATCGTCAACGAGGAGCTCACCGAGCTCATGGGCGGCGGAAACGAAAAAATCTCCATGGCCTCCAAGCCCCCCACGATCATTATGATGGTGGGCCTCCAGGGCGCCGGTAAAACCACCAACGGCGCCAAGCTGGCGGGCTACTTAAAGAAGAACATGGGCAAGCGGCCCCTGCTGGTGGCCTGCGACGTGTATCGTCCCGCCGCCATTACCCAGCTGCAGGTAGTGGGCCAGCAGCTGGACATCCCGGTCTTCGCCCTGGGCCAGATCAACCCGGTGCAGATCGCCCAGCACGCCATCCGCCACGCCCGGGACAATGGCTTTGATACGATCCTTCTGGATACCGCCGGACGGCTGCACATTGACGAGCAGCTCATGAACGAGCTGAAAAACATCAAGAGCGCTGTCAGCCCCAACGAAATCCTCCTGGTGGTGGACGCCATGACCGGTCAGGACGCCGTCAGCGCAGCCACGGCCTTTGACGAAGCCCTGGGCATCGACGGCGTACTGCTGACCAAGCTGGACGGCGACGCCCGAGGCGGCGCGGCCCTCTCCATCCGGGCGGCTACCGGTAAGCCCATCAAGTTCGTGGGCACCGGCGAGAAGCTGGACATGATCGAGCTGTTCCACCCGGACCGCATGGCCTCCCGCATCCTGGGCATGGGCGACATGCTCTCTCTCATTGAGAAGGCGGAGCAGAGCTTCGATGAGAAAAAGGCGGCGGAGCTGGAGGAGAAGCTGAAAAAGAACCGCTTCACCCTCACCGACTACATGGAGCAGATGGCTCAGCTGCGGAAGATGGGCGATCTGGGCCAGATGGCCGCCCTGTTCCCCGGACAGCTGGGCAAGCAGATGGCGGGCGCGCAGATCGACGACAAGATGCTCAACCGCCAGGAGGCCATTATCCTCTCCATGACCGCCAAGGAGCGGAACAACCCCAGCCTGCTGGACGCCAGCCGGAAGCGCCGCATTGCCGCGGGCTGCGGGCAGGAGGTATCCGACGTCAACCGCCTGCTCAAGCAGTACGAAATGATGCTCCAGCTGACCAAGTCCCTGTCCAAGGGCAGGATGCCCTTTAATCTGGGCAAAATGCCCCAGCTGGGCAAGGTCACCGGCACCAGCAAGATGCATGGCTTCGGCCGGAAGAAGCGGCTGAAATAGGGCCCCCTTCCCTATCGTCATAAATGCCCCGGCATTTATCAATACAACTAACAAATATTATTTACTAATTGGAGGAAACACATCATGGTTAAAATCAGACTGCGCCGCATGGGCGCGAAAAAGGCTCCCTTCTACCGTGTCGTCGTCGCCGACAGCCGCTATCCCCGCGACGGCCGCTTCATCGAGGAGATCGGCACGTACAATCCCTGCGTCTCCCCCGCCGAGATCAAAATTGACGCCGACCGCGCCAAGGAGTGGATCAAGACCGGCGCCCAGCCCACCGACACGGTCCGCGCTCTGCTCAAGAAAGTTGACGTGCTCTAATGGATGAGGTCAAAGAGCACAGCATGAAAGACCTGCTGCTCTACATTGCCAGAAACCTGGTGGAAAAGCCCGACGCCGTGACCGTTACGGAGGTGGAGGGGGACCAGGAGCTGACGCTGGAGCTGCGCGTCGACCCGGACGATATGGGCAAGGTGATCGGCCGTCAGGGCCGCATCGCCAAGGAAATTCGGACCTTGGTCCGCTCCTGCGCCCAGCGTGCGGGGCAGAAAGTCTCCATCGACATCGTTGACTGATTCTAAGAAGTCCTCTGCGGAAATAAGCCGCAGAGGACTTTTTCCGTCTGCATTGCAAATTTTACAAGGAAGGCTTGCTGGACAGTCCGCTTCCTCTGTGCCATACTGTAGATGCCGGCAAACGGGACGGGCGCGTATCCATACAACGGGACCGCGCCGCCTAAAGTCAAATCAGATCGGAGGAGCGTTTATGAAGCTGACCATTGGAGAAAAAATCACCCTGCTGCGGAAAGAACGGAATATCACCCAGACGGAGCTGGCGGAGTACCTCTTTTTGGCCCCCCAGACAATTTCCAGATGGGAAGTCGGCAGCGGAGCGCCGGAAATCACACTGCTGCCCAAAATCGCGGCTTTCTTCGGCGTAAGCATCGACGAGCTATTTGGCCTGACCTCCCTGGAACGGGCGGAGGACCTGGTGTGCAAATACTCCGTCCTGCGGGACGACCGCTCTTTTCATGAGGCCATGGAATGCGTGAATTCCATGCTCCAGACCATTGACGCCGCCCTCAAAAGCCGCGAGGAGGACGCCGCCGGACTGGAAGCGGACCGCGACCAGCTGGAAGCCGAGAAGCTGCACCTTTGGATTCAGCAGGGCCGGGAATCCTTCCAGCGGGCTTTGCGGATCACGGATTCCTTTGTGGAAAAAACGGAGGGGAATCCGACGCATCCATGGTATCTGCGCATGCGGCTGCAAAGAAATCAGCTGCGCACCAACCTGGGCAGGGGACGGGAGGCCCTGGAGGAGAGCCGGAAAAACTTTTTGGAGCATCCGGATACGATCACCCTTCACCTCTATCTCAACATGCTGCTTGAGCTGCAGAAGTATGAGGAGCTCCTGTCCGTCCAGGAAACGGAGCCCCTGGCGCAGGAAATAATATGCCCGGTTTCGGAGGAAAACCTGAGCCTGTGGTGGCTGTTCATCCACGCTGCCGCCGAAACAGGTGCGGCAGAGTTCATCGAACGGCATGTACCGTCCGTCTTAGCGGCCTGCGGGGAGAAGGATGAATTTAGTTTTCTCAGAAGCCTTCTGCCCTTCTACCAGAAAACGCGTCAGGAGGAGAAGCTGGAGGAAACCAAACGGAGGCTTCTCTCCCTGCTGCCGGGGATGGGCATGAATCCGTATTTTGAGGAGACGGCGAAAAAGGAAATTGAGTCGTTTTAGGCCCATTTTCTGGCCTATCAGTAAAACGAGAGCTTCCGGGGCTATCCCCTGGAAGCTCTCGTTTCCTGTTTACAGAATGATACAGATCAGTCCCCCGCTGCCCTCGTTGACAATCCTTTGCAGAGTCTCCTGGAATTTCAGCCTCGCGTCCATGGGCATCCGGTAGAGCTTCGCCTGCAAATCCTCGTTCACCAGCTCATGGAAGCTGCGGCCGAAGATGTTCGACTCCCAGATCTGGGCCGGGTCGCCGGAGAATTTGTCCATGAGATAGTTGACCATGTCCTCGCTCTGCTTCTCGTTGCCCACGATGGGGGATACGGTGGACTCGATGTCCACCTTGAACATGTGGATGGACGGGGCGCTGGCCTTCAGCTTCACGCCGTAGCGTCCCCCCTGCCGCATGATCTCCGGCTCCTCCAGGAGCAGCTCCTCCATGGTGGGCATGACGATGCCGTAGCCGGTTTCGTAGACGTTGGTCAGGGCGTCGGACACCTTGTCGAACCGGGCCTTCACCCCCGCCAGCTGGGTGAGCAGCTCCATCAAATCGCCGTCGTCAGACACGGTAAAGCCGGACTGGGTGGACAGCGTCTCATAGAACAGGGACCTTGGCAGCTGGAGCTCCGCCGAGGCCACCCCCTTCCCCAGGTCGATGGACAGCACCCGGCTCAGGGAGATATTCTCCTGCTCTCCCATCTCCTTCACCACGGTTTCCACGTCTCGGATATGGGCCATCCGGCTTCCGCCCTCCCGGACCGCGCCGTAGACCGCCGACTGGATGGGGTGGCCCACCGGCAGGGCGTCCACCCAGGCGGGCAGAAAGAACCGCAGCTCCCGGAGGGGGAACTCATAGAGGATGGACTTGATGATGTACGTGATGGACTCCTCCGTCAGCTCCAGGCAGTTCACCGGCAGGCACTGGACGCCGAAGCGGCTGGCGATGTCCCGGCT
>OFGR01001415.1_pt1 | contig 19252 bp, 14 predicted proteins | sample 1521811 | NCBI WGS metagenome assembly OFGR01 (sample SAMEA3504098, study PRJEB24116) | mouse gut metagenome | biome: mouse gut; feature: mouse-associated habitat; material: faeces | place: Denmark | collected 2011
AGTTCACCACCGTGGAGCTCTACGAGGCCTACGCGGACTTCAACGACATGATGGACCTCTTTGAGGCGCTCCTCAGCGGCGCGGCCGACATCGCCGTGCACAGCATGAAGGACGTGCCCATGCAGCTCCCCGAGGGCCTGACGCTCGGCATCGTGCCCGAGCGCGAGGACCCCACGGACCTCTTCCTTTCGGTGGACTACGATTCTCTGGAAGCCCTGCCCGCCGGGGCGGTCGTGGGCACGAGCAGCCTCCGCCGTCAGGCGCAGGTGCTGGCGCTGCGGCCCGATGTGGAGGTCGTCTCCCTGCGCGGCAACGTGGATACGCGCCTGCGCAAGCTGACCGAAGGGCATTTCGCCGCCATCATCATGGCTACAGCAGGCATGAAACGCCTCGGCCTGTCCGTGCCCAAAGAGCGGCCCCTTGCGCCGCCCGCCTTCATCCCCGCCGTGGGACAGGGCGCGCTCGGCATCGAGTTCCGGGAGGATCGTACGGACCTTGCCGAGCTGCTGGCCTTCATGGAGCATCGGCCCACCCGTATTTGCGTCGAAGCCGAACGCGGCCTTCTGGCCGGGCTGGACGGCGGCTGTCAGGTGCCCATCGCCGGGCACGCCGAAATGATTGACGACGGGCATTTTGAACTTGAGGGACTGGTCGGGGAAGTCGACGGCTCGGCCATCATCCGGCGGCGGATCACCGGGCGCGCTGAAGAGGCCCGCGCCGTGGGCCTTGAGCTTGCGCGCACCCTTGCGGAAGCGGGCGGCGCGGCCATCCTCGCCAAAGTCTACGCCCACTAGGGACGCCCACACAGCCTTTCCCACGGCTCCGTTTCCCGGGCTTTTCCGGGGAACGGGGCTCTGCGTCCGCGCCGCTTCCCTCCCTTTCCCGTACTTCACTTTTACGCAGGAAAACCATGAGCAAAATCAAATCGCTGCCGGGCCAGCGTCTCTGTTCCAATCTGCCCCCGGACCGCATCCCCTGGGAGACGAGCGACGCCATCCCCCGCAACGGCCACCGCAAGGTGGCGCCGCAGCCCCGCGCGCTCAAGGCGCTTGAGCTGGCCCTGCATATCCATACGGCGGGCTACAACGTCTACCTTTCGGGCGAGTCCAATCTCGGACGAACCTACATGCTGCGCGAGTTCCTTGAGCCGCGCATCCGCAAGGCGTCTACGCCACCTGATCTCGTCTACGTCAACAACTTCGACGATCCTGACCGCCCCCTGCTGCTTTCCGTCCCGGCGGGACAGGGCAGGAAGCTGCGCTCGGCCTTGGCGCAGGCGCTGGCCGACGTCCGCAAGGAGCTTCCCTCCCGCCTCGACAACGAGAATTACGTGAAAAAGCGTTCCGAATTGCAGGATCGCTTTCAGGCCGTGCGTTCTGGCCTCATCAAGCAGATGGACAAGACGGCAGGCAAGCAGGGCTTCAACCTCGACATGGACGAACAGGGAAGCCTGACGCTCTACCCGCTGGTGGAGGGCAAGCGCCTGAGCGAGGAGGAGTACGAGCATCTTGATCCCGCCCTGCGGCAGGGGCTCAAGCAGAAAGGGGATACGCTGCTGCGGGCCATGTCCGGCATGGTGCGCAAGCTGAACACCGCCGAGCAGTCCTTCCGTTCCGACGAGAAATCGCTGGAGCGGGAGGTGATCCGTTCCGTGCTCACGTCCGTGCTCGTCCCGGTGGTGGAGCGCATCCTGAGAAACTGCACCCCGCCCGACTGTGAGCCCGATCCCGCGCTGCAAGACTACTTTGAAGCCCTGCAGGAGGACATCCTCGATCATCCCGAAGGCTTCCTGCCCCGCGACGCCTCGTCCGGGCCTTCGCTCGGCGCGCCTCTGTCCGCTGACGGGCCGCACCCCGAGCAGGACACCTACCTCTATGATGTCAACGTCTTTGTGGACAACAGCGGCCTGAAAGGTGCGCCGCTTGTGATTGAGGACCATCCCACCACCTCCAACCTGCTCGGCTGCGTGGAGCGCGAGTCCGAAATGGGGGCGCTGGTCACGGATTTCACCCTGATCAAGGCCGGATCGCTGCACCGGGCCAACGGCGGCTTCCTCGTCCTGCACCTTGAGGACATCCTCCAGCATCCCGGCGCGTGGGAAGGGCTCTTAAGGGCGCTGCGGGCCGGTTCCGCTCGCCTTGAGGAGGCCGGAGACGTGCCGGACGGGGCCGTACGCACCAAAGGCATCGAGCCGCAGCCCGTGCCCCTTGATCTCAAGGTCGTCCTCATCGGCAACGAAGAACTGTACGAAGCCCTGCTGACCAACGACGACCGCTTCGCCAAGCTCTTCAAGATCAAGGCGCACATGACCGAAACCGTGGAGCGCACCGCCGCCGACATCCGCGCCTGGCTCATCCGCATCGCCGGGATCATCGACGAGACGCGCCTGCTGCCCTTCAGCCGCGAAGCTCTGGCCGGGCTGGTGGACTTCAGTTCCCGCGTGGCCGAGGATCAGCGTAAGCTCTCGCTCAAGTTCCCGCTCATGCGCGACGTGATGATCGAAGCCTCCGCGATGGCCTCCATGCGCGAGTCCGTCCTCGTCGAGCGGTCGCACCTTGAAGAGGCCCTTGAAGCCCGCCTGTACCGGGCCAATCTGGTGGAAGAGCTGTACATGGAAGAGTACGACCGTGATCTCATCAAGGTCCGGACCACCGGGTCCGCCGTGGGCCGGGTCAACGGGCTTTCGGTCTCGTGGTACGGCGATTTCGAGTTCGGCCTGCCGCATCAGATTTCCTGCACGGTGGGCGTCGGCCACGGCGGGATCATCGACCTTGAACGCGAAGCCGAACTCGGCGGCCCCATCCATACCAAGGCCATGCTGATCCTCAAAAGCTATCTGGTGGACCAGTTCGCCCGCGACAAACCGCTGGTCATGACGGGCAGCCTCTGTTTCGAGCAGAATTACGGCGGCATCGAGGGCGACTCCGCCTCGGGCGCGGAACTGGCCGCCCTGCTCTCCGCGCTTTCGGAGGTGCCGCTCAAGCTCTCGCTGGCCATCACCGGAGCGGTGAGCCAGTCCGGTCAAGTCATGGCCGTAGGCGGCGTTTCCCGCAAGATCGAGGGCTTCTTCGGCATTTGCTCGCGCCGTGGGCTGACGGGCGAGCAAGGCGTGATCATCCCCTCGGACAACGTGGACCACCTCATGCTGTCCCCGCGCATCCGCGAAGCCGTGGACGCGGGCCAGTTCGCCATCTATCCGGTTTCGCACATTACGGAGGCCCTTGAACTGCTCACGGGCGTCCCTGCCGGGCGGCCCCTCAAGAACGGCGGCTTTACCCCCGGCTCCATCTACGACCTTGTCGACCGCCGCTTGCAGGAGTTCGGCCACAGCGCCGAGCACGCCTACTGCAAACCCTTGCGGAGAAAAAGGAAATAGGACATCAGGCAGGGGAGGGAGAAACGTCCGACAGGAAAAGGGGCGCGCCCCGCGTTTCCTCCCTCTTCTCCCTTCAACGGCTTCCGAGCCGGGGCGGGCACGTCCCGGCTTTTTTGTGCCCGGCAGCCTTCCCCTTTCGGGCCTGCCCCCTGCCTGAGGCCGTCCATCCGGGCCGGCCTGCCAAGGACTGACCGATTCCATGTGCAAGACAAAAGAGGCTGCCCATTGTGCGGGGCAGCCTCTGACAATTTTTGATGTAAAACGGACAGTTCTTGTTGGGCCACTTCCCCTCCGCCCCGGAAAGGCCGAAAGGAAAAAACTGGTGAAAGAAGGAACGGCAAGCGGAAGCGGGCCGCTGGAAGGTCGTCCCCACAGGGTCGGCACCCAAACCGATCAGCCGCCCCTTACGGGCGGGAGTTCCGACAGGGTGAAGGAATCCACACCCGCCCCGACAAGCAGCCCCACTTGCGGAGGCCCTGAGTCGGGAGGGAGGGAGGGAGGGAGGGAACGTCCGCTCCCGGCGTCCTTCAGGGCGAAAGCGGCCCTTCTTCCGAAGGGCCGCCCTTGACTACAGCAGTTCCCCGTCCCAGTTGAACAGGCCCGGGCGGTTGGCGACGGGCATGGTTTTGGGCGGGTTCTCCTCCATGCGGGCGAAGAAAGAATAGCCCGCCGCCTCCAGTTCGGGGCGGTGCGCCGAGATGTCCAAGGGCCACGCCGGGTAAATCCACGTGTTCTGCCCGTAACGGCGCGTCCAGAAGGTTTCGCCCTTCGGACTCTGGAACGGCTCGTTGGCCTTGATGCCCACGGGATCGTGGCGTGCGATGCCCATAGGCCAGAAGCCGGAAAGGACGACGCCGAGCGGCAGGGGGCTCATCTTCGGCAGAGCCAGAAAATCCCCCCGGGTGAGTTCGGGGCTGACGAAGGCCGCGTGGAAGCCGAGATCAGCGAAGGCGGCCAGCGTGAAGGCGTTGGCGGCGTTGCAGAAAGGCCCGGCCACCAGATCGACATCCTGCCGATCCCGGAACAGGGCGGCCTGCCACGGCGCGTTGCAGACGAAATGCTTCGCCCCGTTGCGCGTCGCTTCCTTGAGCAGGCGCTTCCAGAGTTCCTCCTCGTCCGGCCAGATGACCGGGGGCAGCCACCACGTCATGTTGGGAGCCACGGTGCGGGAAACCTCGCGCACGGACTTCGGCGAAAGCCACAGGCCGATGACCGTGTTGCGGCTGCGGCGCGTCTCCGCGCCGTAAGGCAGGGACGCGCGCAGGACCATATCCGGGCGGCGGCGCGCCTGCGCGGGCTTGGGCGGCCGGACCGCAAATTCCACGGCGGCGGGCTCGCTGCCCTTGCAGCGTTCCAGCTTCTGCTTCCACTCGGCCAGAAGGCGCACAAGCTCGGGTTCGCGGCGGTCGATGAGAAAGACCGGCGTCCCGGATTTCGGCGTCTTGTGCTTGGGCAGGCGCAGGGCGAATGTCCCGGCCTTGGGCGTGCGGCGGGTCACGGGCAGGGTCGAGTGCCAGTTTTCGTCCTCATAGCCCACGCGCAGGTAATCGTAGGACAAAAGCTCGATATGCGGCTTGAAGAAGGGACGGCCCTCGGGATCGGTCTGCACCTTGCCGACGAGCCTCCCAGAACTGGTCTGGCTGTCCGGCGAGGTCGGCTCGCTCGTGCGCTGCGGCAGGAAACGGGCGCGGGTCGAAGGACGTCCGAGCGCCATTTCCAGAATCTTCTCGGCGTCCTTGCGGGCCTGCGGATCGTCGGGATTGTCGCGCAGCATCTTATAGGCCGTGACCACGTGATAGACGTAGTGCGGCCCTTTCTTGCGGCCTTCGATCTTCCAGCAGTTGAGATGGGGAATATCCGTAATGGTCTTGGCGAGCACGTCCAGCGAAAGATCGAGGCAGGAGAAGAAGCGCCCGGCGTGGCCGCGCTGCTTGTACATGCGGCGGCAGGGCTGCACGCAGCGCCCGCGCAGGCCGCTCTTGCCGCCCATGTAGCTCGACCAGTAACAGCGGCCCGACACGCACCAGCACAGCGCGCCGTGGATGAACATCTCAAGGTCCAATCCCTCGGGGCAGGCGGCGGCGATCTGCTTGATTTCGTCGATGGAGAGTTCGCGGGGCAGGATCACCCGGTCCGCCCCCAGTTCCTTGGCGGCCTGCAGGGAAGCGGGGTGCGTCAGGTTGGCGAGCGTGGACAGGAAGAGCCCGCCCTCATACCCGGCCTGACGCGCCAGCGCGAGGAGGCCGGGGTCCTGAATGATCAGGCCGTGCGGCTTTACGTCGCGGGCGAGACGAGCGATGAGGCGTCCCGCAGCGGGCACGTCGTCGGGCTTGACGAGCGTGTTGAAGGCCACATAGATGCGCCTGCCGTTCTCGTTGGCCAGCTCGACCATGCGGGAAAGCTCGGCGGAACCGAAGTTGTCCGCCTGCATCCGCGCGGAAAAATGTTTGAGGCCGAGGTAGACGGCGTCGGCACCGGCGGCCATAGCCGCCAGAAACGATTGCGTGTCCCCCGCCGGGGCGAGAATCTCAGGCTTGCGCGTCATGACTGTCTATCCTGATGGAGAAAAAAATGAATGAGGATAAAACCCCGTAAGGGAGAACCGCAGGGCCGCCCCTCTGTCCCGTCCGACGTCTGGAAAGATGCCCGTCGGGCATCTTCGCCTTCTCGTGCCGAAGGTGCGAGGAACCCCGCCGCCGCAAGGCGGGAAAAACGCCGCCGCAGGGCCACCGCCGAAGCCTCGGGAATGGAAGAGAGGGGAAAGGGCCTTCGAAAAGGCCCCTCCCCCTGTGCCGGGAAGCTTATTCGAACACGCTGGCGTTGGTGATGAGCACGGCGGAAACCGGCACATCAGAGTGGATGCCACGGGTGGTCGTCTTTTCCTTTTCGATCTTGTCCACGGCTTCCATGCCTTCGATGACCTTCCCGAAGACGCAGTAGCCGTAGCCGTCGACGCTGGGAGCGGAGAAGTTCAGGAAGTCGTTGTCCACGGTGTTGATGAAGAACTGGGCCGTGGCGCTGTGCGGATCGCGGGTGCGGGCCATGGCGATGGTGCCGCGCTCGTTGCGCAGGCCGTTGGCGGCCTCGTTCTCGATGGGGGCGTGGGTGGACTTTTCTTCCATCTTCATGTTCATGCCGCCGCCCTGAATCATGAAGCCCTTGATCACGCGGTGGAAGATGGTATTGGCGTAAAAGCCCTCGTTGACGTATTTGAGAAAGTTCTCGACCGTTTTGGGAGCCTTGTCGGCATAGAGTTCGACGAGGATGTCCCCGGAGGTGGTTTCGAGAAGCACGGTAGGATTGGCCATGATACACTCCTTACAAAATAATCGTAAAAGTATGCCCGAAAACCTTGCGGGAGGCAAGCCGACCCCGTGCCCCCTCTTCCCTTCCACGCCTTCGCGCAGGGCTGGCAAAAGAAGCTGGAAAAGCACAAGGCCATCTCCGACTTCCCGCCTTCGGACGGGGTCCGGTAGCGCAGCGCCTCCGTGGTCGCATATTTCCGGCTTCACATCCCCATGCGCCGCGCAACCATCTCTCGCCCCGCTTCGCGGACCCGTCGCTTGAGGCGGGCCAAACCGGCCCCGTGACAGCCGCCGCGTTTCCGGCTATCTCTTGAAAGGAACGATTCCCATTAAAAAGGACAATCGATGTTTTCCCCCATAAACGGATACCGGGAAGGCGATGACCGCCCCACCCCGCGCAGGGCCGCCCGGAAACAGGGTGCCCCCTCCGTTTGACTCACCGACCTCACCCGAAAGGATACCTTTTCGCATGAACGATAAACGACGCTTTACCCTTATTCAGGAAAGGCTGCTGGCGTGGTTCGCCGCCAACCGCCGCCCCCTGCCGTGGCGCGACGACTACAACCCCTACCGCACGTGGATCGCGGAAGTCATGATGCAGCAAACGCAGATGGACCGGGGGGTCCGGTACTTCCTGCGCTGGATGGAACGCTTTCCAGACGTGGCCGCCGTAGCCGAAGCGCCGGAAGAGGACGTGCTCAAGGCGTGGGAAGGGCTCGGCTATTACCGCCGGGCGCGCAACATTCAGGCTGCCGCCCGTGCCGTCATGGAGCGGCACGGCGGGGTTTTCCCCAGCCGCTACGCCGACATCCTCACTCTGCCCGGCGTGGGGCCCTACACCGCCGGGGCCATCGCCAGCACGGCCTTCAATGAGGAGGTGCCCTGCGTGGACGGCAACGTGGAGCGTGTCCTGTCCCGCGTCTTCGACATCGACACCCCGGTCAAGGAGGAGCCAGCCAAGAGCCGTATCCGGCAGCTCGCACAGGCGCTCATCCCCAAAGGCCGGGCGCGCGACTTCAATCAGGCGCTCATGGAACTCGGCGCGCTCGTCTGCCGCAAAAACCCGGATTGCGGGGAATGCCCCCTTGCGGACATCTGCGAGAGCCGCCACCTCGGGATCACGGCCGACCGCCCCGTGCCCGGCAAAAAAGCCGCGATCACGCCCCTTGAAGTGGTCTGCGGCGTCCTGCTGCACGAAGGAAAGGTCTTCATCCAGCGCCGGGGCGAAAAAGACGTCTGGGCCGGCCTCTGGGAGTTCCCGGGCGGCTGCGTGGAGCCGGGTGAAAGCCCTGAAGAGGCGGTCGTGCGCGAATGGAAGGAGGAAACCGGCTTCGACGTGGCGATTGTGGAGCGGCTCGCCACCATCCGGCACGGCTACACCACCTACCGCATCACCCTGCACTGTTTCCTGCTGCGGCTCAAAGGCGCGCCCTTGGGCTCTCCCCTGCCCGCCGAGCTGACCGCGGCCACGGCCTGCCAATGGATCGCGCCGCAGGACATCGAAGCCTTTCCCCTGCCCGCGCCGCACCGCAAGCTGGCCGATACGTGCGGCCTTTTTGACAAGCCGGGCCCGGGCGAGTAGGTTGCACGCGAACATTTCCCGCGAGCCGCCCCGCCCGGCGCGGCCGCGTCATGCCAACCATTGCGGAGTCATCCCATGCGCAAGACTGTCTACTGGATCGAAGGCGACGGCATTGGCCCGGACGTGTGGAAAAGCGCGCGCCCGGTTATCGACGAGGCCATCCGCCTCAGCTACGGCGACGAACGCGGCTTCGACTGGCGGGAACTCCCGGCGGGGGAAAAGGCCCTGCGGGAAAGCGGAAAGCTCCTGCCCGAAGAAACGCTCGAAGCCCTGCGCGGGGCGGAACTCGCCATCAAGGGCCCCCTCGGGACTCCGGTCGGCACGGGATTCCGCAGCCTCAACGTCACCCTGCGCCAGACGCTTGACCTCTACGCCTGCATCCGGCCCATCCGTTATTTTGAAGGCATCGAGTCGCCGGTCAAGCACCCCGAGCGCGTCAACATGATCGTCTTCCGGGAAAACACCGAGGACGTCTACGCGGGCATCGAATACAAGGCCGGGACGCCCGAAGCCGCGAAGCTCATCGCCTTCCTGCACGAGGAACTGGGAGCCAACGTGGACGCCTCCGCCGCCGTGGGCATCAAGCCCATGACCGAGAAGGGCTCCAGGCGCCTCGTGCGCGCCGCCATCCGCCACGCCTTGGCGCAGGGCCTGCCGAGCGTGACCCTCGTGCACAAGGGCAACATCATGAAATTCACCGAGGGCGCTTTCCGTCAGCACGGCTACGACGTGGCCCGGGAGGAATTCGGGGACCGCACCACGACCGAAGCCGACGCCGCGCCGGGCAAGCTGATCATCAAGGACCGCATCGCGGACGCCATGTTTCAGGAGGCGCTCATCCGGCCCGAGCAGTACAGCGTGCTGGCGACCCCGAACCTCAACGGCGACTACATTTCCGACGCGCTGGCCGCGCAGGTGGGCGGGCTCGGCCTCGCGCCCGGCGTGAACATGTCCGAAAAGCTGGCCTTCTTCGAGGCGACGCACGGCACGGCCCCGAGCCTTGCCGGGAAGGACCGCGCCAATCCGGGCAGCCTCATCCTGAGCGGCGCGCTCATGCTGGAGCACATCGGCTGGAACGAGGCCGCCGAGCGCATCTACAAGGCCGTCAACGCGGCCATAGCCCGCCGGGCCGTCACCGAAGACCTCGCCGCGCAAATGGCCGGGGCCCAAACGGTCGGCTGCACGGCCTTCGGGGAGATCATCGCCGGGCTTCTGTAGGGACAAAGGGGGCCGCTCCCACGGGGCGGCCCCTGCTTCCTTTTCGTCGCTCCGCCCTTTCGCCAGTCCCGCGTTCCGCCCTGAAAAACAGGCTTATTTCCCCGTGCCGAGGGCTTCCCCGCCTTCCGCCGTGAAAAACGGGCCTTTTTCAGCGCGCCAACGGCTTTTCCGCCCACAGGCGGGTGTCCCCTTTCCCGCACAGGGGAAGCCCCCGCGACCTGCCGGACGCAACGCAGAGCCACCGGGTCCCCTTCCTATGCAAGAGGAAGCCCCCGCCGGGAAAAAACGCCGGACCTCCCCAAAGGGGGAACCGGCTGGTCAGGGCGGCAGAGCCGAACGCTGCGCGTCCCGGCCTTTTCAGACGGGCGTTTTTTCCGGCGGGAAGATTCAACCCTCCGGCCGCCTCCTCTTCCGCTCCCTTCTAGCCAAAGGTTCCCGCCATGCTCTGGGATTCCGATCTCTACCTCCAATTCAAGGCCGAACGGACGCAGCCGTCCATCGATCTCGTCAAACGCATCCCCCTGTCCCACGCGGCCAAAGCGCTCGACGTGGGCTGCGGTCCGGGCAACAGCTCCCGCGTGCTGGCCGATGCCTTTCCGGGCGCCCGGATAACGGGCGTGGACAGCTCGCCGGAGATGATCGCGGCTGCTGCCGCGGCCCACCCGGACATGACCTTCCGGCTCTGCGACGCCGGAGACCTGGCCTCGCTGGGCGAAAACGGCTTCGACATCGTTTTCTCCAACGCCTGCATTCAATGGGTTCCCGATCATCCCCGCCTGCTGGGGGACATGCTCTCCCTGCTCCGGCCCGGCGGCGTGCTGGCGGTGCAAATTCCCATGAACCAGCAGGAACCCATCCACCGGATTGTCGCAAGGCTGGCCGCGGACGACGAATGGCGGGATACGCTGGCCGGGGCGCGGACCTTCCACACGCTGGAACAGGAAGCCTACTTCGACATCCTGAGCGAACGCGCGGCGACCTTCCAGCTCTGGCAGACCACCTACCTGCACCGCCTGCCCTCGCACGAGGCGATCATGGACTGGTATAAGGGCACGGGCCTGCGCCCCTACCTGAGCCTGCTCTCCGACGAGCGCGCCCAAGCCTTCGAGCGGGCCGTCCTCCGCGAAGTGAAAAGGGAATACCCCATTCAAAGGAATGGAGAAGTCATCTTCCGTTTTCCGCGCTTCTTCTTCATCGCCACGCCCAAAGGCCAGGGTTCATGAGAAGACCGCCGGTTGGAAACAGACGGCCTTGCGGCAGGCGCTTTGATGCGGGCTGATCAGAGACATCTCCTTTTCAAGAATGATGGAGCGTGAAGGCGTTGAAATGGGAAAAGCCTTTATCCCCGTCAGGGGAACGGCGTCGTGGGGCCGGGCATCGTGTTCTCGACGACGACTTGATATACGAAATACTTTCCGTCGTTGAGGAGATACCGGAAGGGCGCGTGGCCACCTATGGTCAAATCGCGCGGCTGATCGGTCGGGACAAGAATTCCCGGCTGGTGGGAAAGGTTCTTGGCATGGCGGAATATTACGGCAAATACCCCTGCCACAGGGTTGTCAACCATGCGGGGCGGCTTGTCCCCGGGTGGCTGGAGCAACGGTTTCTCCTTGAAGCGGAACAGGTCGCCATGAAGGACGACAGGCATGTAAACCTGAAGAAAGCCCAGTGGGACTGCTGAAAATGATAAAACTTTTCGGGCACAAAGAGGCAGGCGAATCAGAGAGCCCACAGCTTCGGAAGTATCCTTTCTTTAAAAAGGCTCCCCGCCTGCCTTACATGAACTGCTTCCACAGTGCGGAAAGGGGCATGACGAAGAAAAGGCCCGGCAACATGCTGATGAGCGGAACCTGTACGAGCCCCATCTGGCGCAGCCCCGCACCGAGCATGATGATCCCGCCGCAGGCCGAGAAATCCGCAAACATGGTCGGCGTCGTATAGGGCATGAGGACCGTGGCCCCGAAAAGCAGGGCCGACTGGATGCAGAACTGCGGCAGGGCCAGCACCCCGACCACGCTCCCGATGCTGGCGGCGATGAGCATGGCCGTGAACAGATCGAGCACGCCCTTGATGAGCAGGAGGGAGCATTCGCCCGTGAGCCCCTCGCGCATGGAGCCGATGATTCCGAGCCCGCTGACGCAGAAAAGGACCGTGGCCACAGCGAACTGATCCCGGAAAACCGTATCGGACAGGGTTTCCTTGACCGGCTTGTCCTTTTTCTTCCGCCGGAAGAGCCCCGCCGCCTTGAAAGCGGCCTTCATGACCCCGGACTCCAGACGGATCGCTTCCCCGAGAGCGGTCCCGAACAGCAGCGAAAGCACGACCGGAGGGAGCGAATCGCCCTTCGACAGCATGGTCACCCCGATGCCGAGGGTGATGCAGCTGAAAACGTTCATGAACTTTTTCCTGAACTCCTCACTGAGCACTGGCCCGCAGAGCGCCCCGAGAATGGAGCCCGCGATGATGCATACGCTGTTCGCAACCGGTCCTATCATTTCCCTTATCCCTTGTTGAAAGCTCTGATCTCCGGGGCCGGAACGTCCCGGAAAAAGACGTGGCGTCGCGGCGGCCTCCGTCAACCGGAAACCACCGCAACGCCGCCGTACCGCATCCGGCACGGCAACCCCTTTTCTTATCATAAGAAAGGGGGAAAAACAATCGCCCCTCTCTCAGAAGCGGAACGCAAAGAGGGGACGCAAAAATCCCGCGGGCGCGCGCCCACGGGATTCGGGGTACAGAACAGTTCCGGCCCAAGGCCGGAAAAGGAAAATCCGTACTATTTCACAGCTTCTTTCAGGGCCTTGCCGGGGGTGAACTTCACCACGCGGGAAGCGGGAATGAGGCACTCCTCGCCCGTGCGGGGATTGCGGCCCTTGCGTTCGCTGCGTTCGACGACCTTGAAGCTGCCGAAACCGGTGAACGAAACCTGCTCTCCGTTGGCGATGGTCTCGGAAAGCACGCTGATGGCCGCGTCGAGGAACTGTTCGGTAGCGGCTTTGGTGCCGAGGCCGGCCTTGGCATGGATTTTTTCAACAAGATCTGCTTTGGTCATGAAAAGACTCCTTACCTGATGAGTGAGATGTGCCAGCGGTGGTCTTTACCCTTTGTTCTTCCCGTTGTCACCGGGATATTTTGCGCTATCCTCCCTTATTTGTATTGCAAAAAGCGATTTCTCCTCGTCGGCGGGCCGGCCGCCATGACTGCCACGGCAGTATAATCCATAGAATTTAAAGGATAAAATGATAATTTCAAACATTATACATAAATGACATGGCCGCAGGGGAAAAATAAGCCCCGGCAGGAAAAAAATCCCCCCCGGGAGGCGTCCGCACCCCCGGCGGGCGGCTTCCGGCCCTCGGCCAAGTTCCCCCTTGCCAAACGTGGCTTACGGGTATATATAGCTGAGTCCCGACTTTATAGGAGCCTGACCATGAAAGACAAGATTCATCCGAAAGTGTACAAGGCCAAGATTACCTGCGCCTGCGGCAATCAGGTAGAACTGCTCTCCACCAAAGGAGAAAACGTACATGTGGAAATCTGCTCCGCTTGCCATCCCTTCTTCACCGGCAAGCAGCGTTTCCTCGATACGGCCGGCCGCATCGACCGCTTCCGCAAAAAGTACGCCAATCTCAACAAGTAACACGCCGGTAGCCCGCGCAGCCTTTTCGCCTCCCGGATGGACACGACCTCCGGGAGGCATTTGTGCTGGCATCCCCTTTCCCCTTTTTCCGCCCTTCCCCGCCCGGCCCACCCGCCGGGGGCACGGGGACGCGCGCTCGAATCAGGGAGCAGCATTCCGAGGTCCTTCCATGCCCATGCCCTCCGGCGCCAAGGCCGTTTCCGCCGTACCCGCCTCCGCCCCCAAACGTCCCCGGACGTGGTTCGGGCGGCTCATGCCCTTCCTCGCACCGGCCCCGCTCGTCGGCGGACAGGCCGTCATGGAAGGCGTCATGATGCGCAACGGCGACGTGTACGCGCTGGCCGTGCGCACGCCGGACGGCTCCATCAGCGTGGAGCAAAGGCCGTGGTTCAGCCTCACCCGGCACGCGTGGCTCAAAAAGCCCTTCGTGCGCGGCTTCCCCACGCTCATCGAAACCCTCGTCAACGGCATCAAGGCCCTCAACCTCTCCGCCGAGCGCAGCACCGAAGGCACGGGCGAGGAAATCAAGGGCTGGCAGCTCGTGCTGACCCTCGTGGTCTCCCTGCTCTTCGCCATAGGGCTTTTCGTGGTCATGCCGCATCTTCTGTCCATCGTCATGAACTGGCTGGGCTACGGCGGCGACGTGGAGGGGCTCTCGTTCCATATCTGGGACGGGCTCTTCAAATTTCTCATTTTTATCGGCTATATCGTGGGCATCGCCTTCATGCCGGACATCCGGCGCGTCTTCTGCTACCACGGCGCGGAGCACAAGACCATCCACGCCTACGAGTCCGGGGAGCCCGTCACGCCCGAAGCCGCGGCCCGCTTCAGCCGCCTGCACCCGCGCTGCGGCACCACGTTTCTGCTCTTCGTCATGTCCATCGCCATTCTGCTGCACACGGTGCTCGTCCCGCTGCTGCTCCTCGTCTGGACGCCCGAGAGCGCCGTCGCCAAGCACGCGGTCACGCTGCTCTTCAAACTGCTGCTCATGATCCCCATCAGCGCCCTTTCCTACGAGCTCATCCGCTACGCCGCCCGACTGAAAAATCCTTTGTGGGGGCGCATCCTGCGTGCGCCGGGCATGTTCCTGCAACTGCTGACCACGCGGGAACCCGAAAAGGATCAGGTCGAGGTCGCGGTCGCCGCGCTCGCCGCCGCCGTCGGGCAGAACCCGCCGCACCTTGAGACGCCCACCACCTGCCAACCGGAGTAACCGATGTTTGCCAAACTCGAAAGCCTCGAACGCAAATTCCTCGACCTTGAACAGGAGCTTGCCGATCCTTCCGTCTTCAACGATCAGGACCGCTACCGCAAGCTGACCAAGGCCCACTCGGACCTGAAGGCCGTGGTGGAAATCTTCCGCCAGTACCGCGAGCAGAAGCAAAACCTCGCGGACAATCAGGAACTGCTCAACGACGCCGATCCCGACATCCGCGAGATGGCGCACGAAGAGATCAAGGCCATCGAGGAAAACCTGCCCACGCTCGAACACGAGCTCAAGGTGCTGCTCCTGCCCACCGACCCGCTCGACGAAAAGAACATCATCCTTGAAATCCGGGCCGGGACCGGCGGCGAGGAAGCCGCGCTCTTCGCGGGCGATCTTTTCCGCATGTACTGCCGCTATGCCGAAAAGATGAACTGGAAAGTGGAAATCATGAGCCAGAGCGAATCGGACAACGGCGGCTACAAGGAAGTCATCGCCCTCATTTCCGGCGACAAGGTCTACAGCCGCCTGAAATTCGAGTCCGGCACCCACCGCGTGCAGCGCGTGCCCGCCACGGAATCGCAGGGCCGCATCCACACCTCCGCCGCCACGGTCGCCATCATGCCCGAAGCCGAGGAAGTCGACCTCGACCTCAAGCCGGAAGACCTGCGCTTCGACGTCTACCGTTCCTCCGGCCCCGGCGGGCAGAGCGTAAACACCACCGACTCCGCCGTGCGCGTGACCCACATCCCCACCGGCCTCGTGGTCTGCTGCCAGGACGAAAAGTCGCAGCACAAGAACAAGGCCAAGGGCCTCAAAATCCTCTGCTCCCGCCTGCTCCAGATGAAGCAGGACGAGCAGAACGCCGCCCTTGCCGACCAGCGCCGCGCGCAGGTGGGCACCGGGGACCGCTCCGAGCGCATCCGCACCTACAACTTCCCGCAGGGCCGCGTCACCGACCACCGCATCAACCTTACCCTCTACAATCTGGGCAAGGTCATGGAAGGCGAAATCCAGGAACTGGTGGACGGGCTCGTCACCCATGCCCAGACGGAGGCGCTCAAGGCGCAGGCGTCGAGCTGACGCTTGCGGGAACGGCGCCTCGGCAAGAGGCTCCTTCCGCCCCTACCTTTCAACGGGCGGAACACGGCGCGCAAGAACGAAAGGCCGGACGGACGTCCGGCTTTTTTTCGCCCTCCGCCCGGCGCTTTCCGGCGCGGCGGCACAGGGGGCGGAAAAGAAACGGGGCGCGGCGCGTTTCGTAGCCAAGAGATATACTATCAATAAAATCGGCGCTGTTCCCCCAAAAAGTGGGGGGCAAGGCCCGCAACGCCGTGGCGGATGGCCCGGCAAAGGGCGCGCCGCCCAAAGGAAGAGAGGAAAAAGATGAAAAAATCCATGCTGTTCGCCGTGGCCGCGCTTTCGGCCCTGACCTTCGGGGCCGGGACGTCGTGGGGCGTTTCCGAAACGCCGCAGGGCTATCCCTCGCTCGGCAAGTTCAACAAGGTCTCCCGGATCATGCTCGACAAGTGTATGCCCTGCCATACCCGCAATATGGACCTGCCCTTCTACGCGAGCATCCCGGGCATCAAGAAAATCATCGCCAAGGACTACGCCGCCGCGCCCCGTGCCTTTGATCTCAACCACGAGCTGGAAGGCGACGCCAAGGACAAGCCCGTCAACGAGAGCAGCCTCGCCAAAATGGCATGGGTGACCTCCTATGACATCATGCCCCCCGCCCGCTTCACCGCCGTCCACAAGAACACCCACCTGACCGCCAAGGACAAGGAAGGTCTGCTCACGTGGATACGCGAAACCCGCAAGAAGCATTACGACAATGGGCTGGCCGCCCCGGAAAGGCGCGACGAACCCATCCAGCCCCTGCCCTCCGCCCTGCACGTGGACACCAAAAAGGCCGCCCTCGGCCAGAAGCTCTTCAATGACGTGCGGCTTTCCGGCGATGAGAGCATGTCCTGCGCCTCTTGCCACGACTTCGCCAAGGCGGGCACGGACGGCCTCATGATCGCGCAGGGCGTCTATGACCTCAACAGCGGCCTGAACACGCCCACGGTCTTCAACGCCGTCTTCAACTTCCGCCAGTACTGGAACGGCCGCGCCGCCGACGTGCAGGAAGCCGCCGCCCTCGCCCCCGTCGATCCCACCATGATGGGCAGCAAGGGCTGGGACCTCATCCTCGCCAAGCTCCGCCTCGACGAAGCCCTTACCAACGAATACAAGCACGCCTTCGGCCCCAGCTCGTGGACCAAGGAGAACGTCACCGCCGCCCTCGCGGAGTTCCAGAAGACCCTCGTCACCCCGGACAGCCGTTTCGACCAGTGGCTGAAGGGCAAGGACGACGCCCTCACCGCCGAAGAGCTGAAAGGCTACCAGCGCTTCAAGGACTACCGCTGCACGAGCTGCCACGTGGGGCAGAACGTGGGCGGCCAGTCGCTCGAATACATGGACCTCAAGCGGGACTACTTCGCGGATCGCGGCCATCCCATGGCCCGCGACGAGGGCTACAAGGCCGTCACCGGCCGGCAGGAAGACCTGCGCCGCTTCAAGGTGGCTGGCCTGCGCAACGTGGAGCTGACCGCCCCCTATCTGCATGACGGCACCGCGCAGACCCTGTCCCGCGCCGTGGACGTTATGGGAACCTACCTTTCCGGCATCAGCATCGACGAAGAGGACAACGCGCTCATCGTCGCTTTTCTGCGTACCCTGACCGGCACCTATCAGGGCAAGCCACTCACCGGGCAAGCCTCGAAATAGACCTTTCCCCGCCGCCATAAGGGACCACGCGGCGAAGCCTCCCTGCCAGAATCAATCTTCGGCAGGGAGGCTCTTTTTGCGCCCCGCGCCCGCCGCGCCCTTGACGATGACGAGGCCGGGATTATCTTTTAGGCCGGATCAGGCCGGGCACGCTTCCGGCCAAGCTTTCGCAGGAGGATACCCATGTCTGAACAGACCAGCCACGAATTCCGGGCCGAAACCCGTAAGGTGCTCAATATTCTCACCCACTCCCTGTATTCCAACCGGGAGATTTTTTTGCGCGAACTCATCTCCAACGCCTCGGACGCGCTGGACAAGCTGCGCTTTCTCCAAAGCCGGGCGCAGGGCGAGGCCGTCCGCGATCCCGATCTGCCGCTTGAAATCGCCATCACGTCCGACAAGGTGCAAAACTGCCTGACCATTGCGGACACGGGCGTCGGCATGACCCGCGAGGAGATGATTGAAAACCTCGGCACCATCGCCCACTCCGGCTCGGAAGCCTTCCTGAAGGCGTACGCTGAAAAGGGCGAAGACGGTTCCACGAAGGACGCCTCCAACATCATCGGGCGCTTCGGCATCGGCTTCTATTCCGTGTTCATGGTCGCGGACAAGGTGGAAGTGACCTCCCGCTCCGCCACCGGAGACGGCCCCGCCTGCCGCTGGACCTCCGACGGCAGCGGTACCTTCACCATTGAGGAAGCCCCGGATCAGGACACGATCAAGCGCGGCACCACCGTGCGGGCCTTCATCAAGGACGAGGACAAGGAATTTCTGGAAAAATACCGTCTTGAAGGCATTATCCGCACGCATTCGAGCTTCATCCCCTTCCCGATCATGGTGGACGGCGAACGGGTGAACACCACGCCCGCCCTGTGGCGCGAGCCGAAATTCTCCATCAAGAAGGAACAGTACGACGAATTCTACAAGTTCCTGACCTACGATTCCAAGGCCCCGCTCGACGTCATCCACCTCTCCGTGGACGTGCCCGTCCAGTTCAACGCCCTGCTCTTCATCCCGGACATTACCAAGGACTATTTCGGGGCCTACCGCGAGCACTGGGGGCTTGATCTCTACGCCCGCCGCGTGCTCATCCAGCGCGAGAACAAGGAGCTTATCCCCGACTACCTCGCTTTCCTCAAGGGCGTCGTGGACACCGAAGACCTGCCCCTGAACATTTCCCGCGAAACGCTTCAGGAAAACCTCGTCCTGCGCAAGATTTCCCAGACCATCAGCAAGCAGGCCCTCTCCCACCTCGAAAAGATGGCCAAGGACGATCCCGAGAAGTACGCCGCCTTCTGGAAGCTGCACGGCAAGGTCTTCAAGCTCGGCTACAGTGATTTCGTAAACCGCGACCGCATCACGCCGCTCCTGCGCTTCAATTCCTCGGCGCTGGACGACGCGGACGCTTTGACCTCGCTTGACGACTACATCGCCCGCGCCCGGGAAAGCCAGAAGGAAATCTGGTACGTGGCCGCCCCGAGCCGGGAGGCCGCCAAGGTCAACCCGCACAGCGAGGTCTTCCGCCGCAAGGGACTTGAGGTGCTCTACCTCTACGAGCCCGTGGACGAATTCGCGCTGGAAACCCTTGGAAAGTACAAGGATTTCACCTTCAAGGCCGTGGAGCACGCCGACGGCGCGGTGCTGGATTCCTTTGCCGACACCGACGAGACGCCCAAGGCCGCGCCCCTGTCCAACGACGACATGAACGCCTTCGACAAGCTGCTGGAAACCATCCGCAAGGTGCTCGGGGAGCAGATCAAGGACGCCCGCGTCTCGCACCGCCTCGCGGACAGCCCGGCCTGCCTCGTCTCGCCCGACGATGCCGTGACCTCGTCGATGGAACGCCTCATGCGCGTCATGCAGAAGGACGATTCCATCCCGCAGAAGATTTTCGAGATCAACCGCGATCATCCCCTGCTGCGTACCATGCTGAAGATTTCCAAGGCCGATCCGGACGATCCGCAGCTTTCGGATATGATCCAGAACCTTTTCGACACCACCCTGCTCCTCGACGGTTACGTCAAGGACCCCCACGAGCTCGCCAGCCGCGCCACCAAGCTCCTTGAGCAGGCCAGCGCGTGGTATGCCGACGTCAAGAAGCTCTAAACATTTGGGGGAGGGGAGGAGGAACCTTTCTAAAGAAAGGTTCCTCCTC
>OFGR01001420.1_pt1 | contig 19199 bp, 18 predicted proteins | sample 1521811 | NCBI WGS metagenome assembly OFGR01 (sample SAMEA3504098, study PRJEB24116) | mouse gut metagenome | biome: mouse gut; feature: mouse-associated habitat; material: faeces | place: Denmark | collected 2011
TTCTTTCGTTAGCTTTTCCATGCTGCCAGTATACCATATTTTTCTCCCGTTGTCATTATTATTTTAACGCTTATGGGCCGCTTGCTCAGAAAAATGCTGACTACTAATTTCATAAAGATACCACCACTCTGATGTCCTTACTCGAACACGAATGATTTCCTTCGTGTTGATATCACTATGAAAACCTATCCTTCCTCTTTGCATCAAATAATACGTTTTTCCAGCGTAAGCCTTACCTCCGGTTTGGAGCAACTTTCCAGACTCTTTATCAAATAAGGCACCATTGGGGTTGATACCTGGAACCTTTGCCGGCCAGAATTTTTTTAATCCTATTGACGGCTACACATATTTAATGCTATAGCCCCGGCTGGGACAATTTCCAACATTCAAATAAGTAATACCAGTACTGCTAATTCGATCAAATAAATATTCGTAGGGCGGTTTATGCGAGTCTGTAGCAATTCTGATTTTTTCACAGCGTAAATCTTGTGCGTTGATTTTATGAGGTAAAAAGAACCCCAGCTGCAATACAAATGTATTGCCGTTGACTTGTATGCGAATAGGCATCACATGCTCATTCAGCGTAGCGATTGGGCGGTCATATGACTGCTGACGATCTTCGCATGTTTTGTCTTGCTCGCCCCTGCTATGATAGAAATACCGTGTGCCAGTATCCTTTCTCGCCTTTGTTAAACCAATTTTTTGAGCGCATAATTCACAAACGAAGAGCCCCTTCTCAACAGGAACTGTATATGATGAAAATTTGGCAGATGCTTCTTCCACTGTGATACGTCGATATCCAGTTTTCGGGTCCCATTCACAAACATGAGTTAATGGCATTTTTCGTCACCTTTCGCCGATATTATACGATGAAATCTATTATACACCTAAATTTTACAAAAGTACACCCTTTGACAGGAGAGAGAACACCGCCCGCACAAGTAAATGCGAGCGGTGTTCGTTATGTAAAATCTGAACTGTGTTTTCTATGCGTTCATTCTCTTCAAGACCTCCACCGTTCCGGCCTCCGGGTCTATCCGCAGCCAATCGCCGGTCTGGATTTCCTTTGTAATATTCCCATCAAACATATCCATCATGGGCATATCCACATCATAAAACTTCTTGGCCAAAATACACCCGCATTGACTGATAATCTCACAATGATCGTTCAGGATTGCCAGCGGTGCGCTTTGTGTCCGCACCAGCTCCAGCATGACCGCCGCCCCTACAGTGGACCCACGGCCCTCCGGATAGACGAAAATCTTTCCAGTGATGCTCTGCCCACAAAGATCGTGCCATTTATCAATCACCATGCCTGTATGTGGATCGCAGCCGCCAAAAAAGCCAAATGGCATAGACGAGACAATCGCCTCCCCTTCGATCACATGGCCGGCTGCTGCTGTACGGCCCCGAAAGACTCTATTCATCCTGCCCCTCCTCTCTTAAAGTGCATGGCCTGCCACACCGGCTTCTACACATTCTTCCGTACTTCCGAATACCATTTCTGCGCTGCATTCCATAGGCCCGTAGTGTACACATTTGCCGGAGTCTGTCATGATTGTTTTGAACTCCCACTCGTGGATGGGAGAAATAATCATGCAGGTCTCTGCACGAATGGTCACACCGGCCTTTTCCAGCTCCCTGCGTACCCCCATCTTTTCTGCCATATCAATCGCAAAGGAATTGGCATAAATCCAAAACTGGATATTGGGCGCAATCTTACGGCCAGCCAGCAGCTCCTTGACCTTGACAATCTCATTGATGGTGTACTGAGGACAACCAAGCGCGATCAGATCCACGTTTTTCCCCTGATGAGTATTCATATCCTTTCGGGTATCCAGCAAATCCTGTTCGGTGATCGTATAGATGGCGGTGGGGGTCTTGGGTCCGAACGCCTCATCCACAGTGCGGGCCTCTGGTGTAATCCCAACGATGTGCAGCAGTGCAATGGAACCAGAGGCCGCCCCTGCCGCACATAGAGTTTTTAGGTTCTCATGTGTGGGAACGCCCTGCATCCCACTGACTACGCCGATCTTGTTCCCCAGCACCTTTCCCAGCCGGAATCCCAGCGCACCGTACTCCCACTGCTTTAGCGGCCGGTCAACCTGTAAATGGATAAGCGCCTCACCATAGCGGTTTTCCTGAAGATGTAAGCCGGTTTCCACTGTGCGGCCTAAAATGGCGCAGCACACGTCTACAATAGCTGTCTCCCGGTTGCTCCTGGCCCCTAACACTGTGTTGGCAAAGGCTACTGCGCTGGATTCTGTCCAAGCCAGATGCTCCCCAAATTTAGGGAGCGTAAAACCATAATAAGGCGTACAGGTCCAGTATGGAATCACGCCCATGCTCTTGATTGCATTGGCCAGCCGCATCTGCATATGAGCATAGTGCTCCGGGGTTCTGGCCGCTTTCCAATCCTCTGCGTCCATGCCGTAGGGATCAATCGTGGTAGGTACCGAAAATTTTGCCCCCATGCCAGCAATTTTTTCCGCCGCCTCCACTCCAGCATCAAAGCAGCTCTTATAAGTGTGGAGTACCAAATGTACGCTCTGAACCGGGATCAGACGCTTGGCTCCGCATCCTTCCGCAACGGTAGTCAATATCTCCATCGCAAATCTTCGCGCTTCCCCTTGCTCTCCCTTCAGGATCGCACGCTCTTCTTCCGTCAGAAATACAGCCATAGCTTCTCCTCCTTCCCTCTCCTCACATCCCGGCCAGCACTTCTCTGGCATACTCCACCGAGATTTTCTGATCTGCCACCATTTGGGCCACAACTGCATCCAGTTGTCCGGCAGTCGCTCCGGCCACGGTGGCCAGGTTCCGGGCGTGCAGCTTCATGTGTCCCTTTTGAATGCCGTCGGTAGCCAAGGCCCGCAGAGCGGCAAAATTCTGAGCCAGGCCCACTGATGCAAGAATCTGGGCCAGCTCCGCCGCGTGCTGGATCCCCAACAGCCCGACACAGGCTTTGGCGGCAGGATGAATCTTTGTAGCGCCTCCCACCAGACCCACTGGGGCGGGCAGCTCGATACAGCCAGTCAGATTCCCGTTCACATCCTTCTCCCATTGGGTCAGGGACGTATAGCGGCCATTCCGGGCACAGTAAGAATGCACTCCGGCCTCCATAGCCCGCCAGTCGTTTCCAGTGGCAATGACCACTGGGTCTACACCATTCATGATGCCCTTGTTGCTGGTGGCCGCACGGTAGGGGTCCGCTGCTGCAAACGCATAGGCCGCCACTATGCCATCCACGACCTCTTCTCCGCCAATGGCCTCCTTGGTAAACGTTGCTGTGGCCCGCGCCAGACGGCGGTCGGCCAGATTGGATAAAATCCGCAGCTTCGCTGTACCGCCGCTCAGCTTCTCAATCATGGGAGCGACGGCCTCCGCCATCGTATTGACCGCGTTGGCTCCCATAGCGTCGCCAGTATCCACCAGCAGATGGGTCACCACCATGGGCCCGATTGGGGATTCCACCACCCGGACCTCAATGTCCCTGGCGCCGCCAGTAAGATTGACCAGTATAGGGTCCTTGGCGTTGGCCAGCTCAAGCAGCTCCGCCCTATGGGCCAAGATAGCCTGACGGGCAAAATAGGGGTTTGCTATATGGATACACTGAATCTGCGCAATCATCACATCACCAGAGTAGCTGGTCGTAAAGCCGCCCGCTGCACGGGCCATCTTGGCCGCGTTGGAGGCCGCCGCCACGACAGAGGCTTCCTCCACCACCATTGGAATGACATATTCTCTGCCATTGATCAAAAAGTTCATGGCGACACCAATGGGCAATTGAAAGGTCCCAATCACATTTTCGATCATATGGTCAGCGACCTCCAGCTTCAGCGCCTCTGGCTGGGTCAGAAGAGCCGCATCCCCCTGAGACAGACTTGCAAATTCCATTACCTCGGCCGCTCGCTGGGCAGCCGTCAATTTGTGAAAGCCGGAATACTGGTTTGTTTTCATCTTCACTTATCCTTTCTTCCATATCCGCCGCCGACGGTTCACCACTCGGTATCCACCTTCATGCGCATAAAGGCGGAGCCCATGGACTTGCCCAGCGAATCCAGCCGCAGCGAATGGGTCGCTCCGCCGCCCAAGGCCTGCTTCATCACAAAATTCATACCGCATAGAGTGTCCACATCGTAGCGAATCACCTCGCCCTGCACCATATCACCAAAGTGTTCCTTTACTCGCTCCGGGGTCAGGACCCGCTTCAAAAATTCATAGTCCCCAGGGTCACGACTGAATACACATACGTTACTGATATCGCCCTTGTCACCGCTGCGTCCATGGGCCAGGGTATTCAGATAAACCAATGCCATTTTAATTCACCTCCACAATATGACTTTCCAGCTTTACTGCGTCCCGTGGAATCAGCGTAGGCCACAGCCCGATTACATCAGTCACATGTGCCCGCCCCCCAAAGAAGGAGGCCCCCGGCGGTCCATTGAGCTGCAAGGGACTGATCTCCGGAATCAGGAGCTGTGCGTCCTTCTTTTCCTTAGTCCGGACCGCAATACGCAACACTACCTCGTTCATACGTCGAATGAGAGCATCGTCCACCTCCGCCACATTCAGATGCAGGGCGTTCAGACCGAGATAGTCGATCCGGAGGTCCTCATACTGCATCCCTTTTCGCTTCATCTTTTTCATCAAAATATCCGCCGCACACTGGGCCTTCTCATACGCATCCGGCCACGCGAAGGACAGATACGTCACAACCTTATAGCCTGCGTGGTAGCCCAGGCACAGCTTCAGCTTCTCCGGGCGCTCCCTGCCCCGGATGCCGCCGATCCGCACCCGGTCCGGCCCGTCATTGGTAATGGTGGCACGGCTGACGTCCACGACAACGTCCGGCGTGATGTAATTGGCAGGATCATGTACCTCATAGAGGAACTGCTCCTTGCAGCTCTGTTCCGAAATCAGTCCGCCGCAGTCGGGCGCTTTTGTGATATGGAAGCTGTCCTGAGTCAGTTCTGCGATAGGAAAGCCCAGCTCATCCATCCGGGGCACGCTGCGCCAGTCGTACTGAAAATTTCCACCCGCGCCCTGCCCGCCGCATTCCAGCAGATGCCCTGCCATAATGCCTTGGGCCAAGTCGTCCCAGCTGCCGTCCTTCCATCCAAATTCATAGGCCAGCGGCGCCAGAAACAGCGCGGAATCTGAGGCCCGCCCTGTCACCACTACGTCAGCCCCTCCGGACAGACAGTCCATCAACGGCTCCCGGCCGTAGTAGACGTTGGCGTTCACCAGCTTGTCCTTGATCTCGTTGAAATCAGCGGCTCCATCCATATGCTCAAACGTACAGCCCTCGGAAAGCATTCGGGGTATCTGATCCAGCAGGTCGTCGCCGGTCACATAGCCAATACGGTAGCCTTGGATTCCTTTTTTCTGAACCAGCTCCTTAAGCGCATCTACCGCACCTAAAATATTCATGCCGCCCGCATTGGTCAAAATACGGATCCTTTTCTCCCAGGCCTCCTGCCCAATCTCCTCCATCAGCTGGACGAAATCCCGCGCATATCCCGTCTTTGGATTTCTCTGCTTTTGCCGCTGCATAATCGACAGTGTCAGTTCTGCCAAATAGTCGCAGGCCATATAATCCAGCGTTCCATGCCGCACCATATGGATGGCCGCGTCTGGACTGTCACCCCAAAACCCCTGTCCTCCTCCAATCAAGATTCTCTTCATAGTGTATCCTCCGTCAGTGCGGTCAGCCCCCGCAGCCGCTGGTTGACCATTTCGTGGAAGCAGGCTGGCAGATGGTCTGTGTGTGCCCGGTGAATGGCGACGCACTGGATGCACTTTCCATGCCACCGGCAGGGGATGGTGCAGGAGCAGTGGTCCTCCCCCTGGGCGATGGACGCCTGAAGCGTCTCCACAAATTCGTTTTCCAGCTGCACCGCCAGTTTCCGGTCTCCCTGCTCATAGGCCCGCAGAGCCGCCCGCTCGGTTTCATTTCGGTCGATTATCATAAAAATCCTCCTCTAGTAAACCGCGGTAGAGCGCCGCGGCCAATGGAATGATTTCATCGTTAAAGTCCATTCCGGTGGTATGCAGGGGAGGGGCCTCTTCCCCGGTGCCGATGCCAAAGAACGCGCCAGGAATACGCTTGGTGTAGTGTCCAAAATCCTCCGAGGGCCGGCATGGCTCCTCCATCTCTATAACCGGAACGCCCATTTTTTTGCAGACAGCGCGAATTTTATCATTGCTGGTCTTATAGTTCACGGTCTCCGGAAAAACGTCGCAGTATGTGATCTCTAACGTCAGACCATCCCGCTGTGCCTCTTGTTTTGCCAGCGCTCCAATCGCGTCACGCAGTTGATTTAATTCCGCTTCATACTGCGCTCGTATGGTCAGCAAAAGCTGTCCACGGCTGGCCTGCGTCCCAAATGCACGCTCCCCTATGTTCACCTGTATGATCGTCGCCAGAAGTATTCCCTTATGCTTCCCTGGCTCTGTCAGCCTAGGCAGCGCCTGGATAAGGTTTGAAATCGCATACGCAGGATTTTTTCCGTTTTCCGGCATACTGGCATGGGAGGGAGTCCCTTGAAAGGACAGCGTCATGCCCTCCGACGCGCAATATATACATCCGTCCCGCACCAGCACCGTCCCCAAAGGACTGCCTGGGCTGTTATGGAAGCCGAATATTTCGTCTACCTGCTCACAGTCAAACAGCGCGGCGCATTCCTTTGCCCCATCGCCGGTCTCCTCTGCATGTTGAAACAGGAAAAATACATTTTTATCCGCGCCGCTCCGGTCAATCTCCAGAGCAAACGCCGCGAGACAGGCACTGTGTCCGTCATGGCCGCATTGGTGCCCTACGCCCGGCACAGTGGAGGCATACGCCTTCCCGCAGGCATCCTCCACTGGCACTGCGTCAAAATCTGCTCGAAATGCGATTCCCGGCCGTTCCTTTCCCGCCCGGTATGCCGCGTAGAACCAGCGGCCCTTATCTACAATATCCAGAGCCTGGGTGTGCTCCCGCAGAAATCCCATAAGGCGTTCCTTGGTCCAGTGCTCCTGGTTGGACAGCTCCGGATATGCGTGGAGCGCATGGCGCAGCTCCACAGCCAATTTGCGATTCGTTTCGTTCATATGTTTTCCTCCTTGCTGGGACTCGAACCTCCTCCGCATAGCCGGAGAATGGCCGATGTATATATTTTTCCACCTCGCAAAAGCTCTGACACGATTGCAAATTCATCATTTCCGTGGAGATGGTGATCGACATCTTCGCGCTCCATCCCGAACGCCACCGCGTTTTCGATCCCATGGCAATAGGTCAGACCGCCAATCGTACGGCAAAAGCCCTTCTGCCCGGAAAACTCTTCATAGGACTCCAGCAGAGTTTGGATAAACGGCGTCTCCTTTGGAACATAGTGCGGCATAGCTTCGCTGTGTGCAAATGCAAAACCGCTATTCTGAAACTGCGTTTCCAGTTTCCGGAGCTGTTCCGGTCCAAATCCGATAGGCAAACGGGAATCAAAGACCGCCCGCAGTCCATTCTTTTCCCAGGCGATCACATTCAAACTCAGCGTGAGGGGACCTGAAAGGGGATGCTCCATACTGACGCCCAGCGCCTCGCCGTGAAAATCTCCATGGGGGAACAGAGCGGCCAGTGTAGTCCATGGCTCTTGTCCATCGGGCAGTTCAGCTAAGAATTCCAAAGCAGCAGTGACCGCATTATTGCCTTTCTCCGGCATGGCCGCGTGGGCTGGTATGCCGGAGACCTGGACCACCAGCTCCTCCCCAACGCTGCATAACGTAAAGTCCGCCCGCGTTCTTTCTGCGGTTCTGATTAGCAGGGGCTTCAAGGCCTCCTGACAGATGCCGCAAAGCCGGATCTCACATTGGCCGGGGACCGCGTTGGAGGCCTGTCCGCCTTTCACAGATACAACATAGGACGGCACTCCAGAAGACTGGACCTGTAAGGTACCCGTCAAAATTCCTTTCTCCAGATTGACCACCGGCCAGCCCGCGTCCGGACTCAGGGTCATATCCGCCGCCTGCGTTTTGCTGAAATAATAAGGCAGCTCTGAGGAGCCGTTCTCTTCGTCGCAGCCCAGTACGATGCGTACCGGCTCTTTGCAGGGCAGTCCAAGCTCCTGAATCGCCCGCAGCGCATAAATTACCGCCAGAGCAGGGCCTTTATCGTCCATCGTGCCGCGCCCATAGACCCGCCCATCCGCTTCCTTCATCTGGAACGGCTCTGTCACTGTCCAGTTCTCCGCGCTGGCAGGCACTACGTCCAGGTGTACCAGGATATCCAGCTTGTGCGCCTGACACGCCGTAAGCTGCACGATGCCAAGCCGGTTCTCCCAATTTTCCGTGTAAAGTCCATATCGTTCCGCCAACCCCAGCGCCAGCTCCAGCGCGCGGGCCGGACCAGCACCATACGGTTTTCCTGGCTCCGGTTCCCCTTTGACACTGTTTACCGCCACCAGCTGCGCCAGGTCAGTTAAAAATTCTTCCCGATGCGCCCGAAAAAATCGATCGATCTTCTCTGTATACACATTCTCACCCCATCTGAAAAGCATTGGAGTTGACTTATTTGCTTAAAGCCAATATAATAAACGTACTAGCGAAAGGAGCCATCCTCTCACATGAATATCAAAGAAATCGCCAAGCTTGCCGGTGTTTCTGTCTCCACCGTGTCCAAGGTGATGAACCACAAGGCAGAGAACATTCCGCCGGAGACACAGTCGCGCATTCTCAAAATCGCCAAAGAATACCATTACGTACCCTACTCGTCTATCCGCAACGCCGCACCAGTCCGTACCTACCTTTTGGGCGTTTTACTGCGGGACTTTACAGAAACCGGTAAGTTCATCCAAGGCGTTTTGCAGGCCGCCGCAGAGGATGGATACAGCATCCTGCTCTATGACTGCGCCGGCTCTTCCGAAACCGAGCTAAAATATGTCTCCGCCCTATGCCAGCATAATGTGGACGGGGTCATCTGGAACCCGGTCAATGAGCAGAGCATCGAGTATAAGCGTCATTTTGATAAGGCCGGTATCGCTGTTTCGTTCATCAATACTCCGCTGGAGGGTTCGTTCAATATTGACATGCGCCGGATTTCATATCTCTGTACCGAGCGGCTGATTGAAAACAAGCACCGTCAAATCTGCTGTCTGCTCAATCCTAATGTCTCGATTGCCTCCGATGTGGTCCGTGGCTTCAAGGACTGCCTGTTTGATCACCAGCTCATTTTTACGGAATCCATGATCGTCCCGGTCCGGAAGGATAAGCCTCTGTCCGATTGTATTTCCTTTAAATCCACCGGCTTTGTATGCTTTGATTTGACCCTGGCCACAGAGCTTCTGCATCTGCTAAAAAGCCTTCATTACGATGTCCCTTACGATTACTCCATTATTGCCATGGAACAGGATATCCGCGATGCGCCTGGCGCCTCTGAAATTGCCGCATATACCATTCCATATGGCGACTTTGGTTACGCCGCTATCGGTTCACTAATCGACCTGATTGAAGCCAGAGAACCGAAACGGGAAGGCGAGTTGTTTCATGATTATCTCTTTCTTCCGGGCAGCTCCGTGGATATCGCCCGTGACTTCCGCAGCAAGCACATCATCGTTGCCGGCAATATCAATATGGACAGCTATTTTATCGTGGACGAACTCAAGCCCGCTGGGGAAATCACCCCCATCAAACATCTCTCTGCCGCTGTGGGCGGAAGGGGCTGCAACATGGCTGTCGGGTGCAGCCGTCTCGGTCATAAGGCCATTCTGCTGGGCAAGGTGGGCGGAGACACGGAGGGGAGGCGGATCCTGGAAACCTTGAAACCTTGCGGGGTCAATACGGAGGGCATCCGACGGGAGCCATCCACAGACAGCGGTAAGGCATTCATTTTCTCCCCTCACAGCGGCGCAAATTTGTACACAGTCTTAAACGGCGCAAACGCAGCGGTCACCCCAGAATATATACAACAGCAAAAGTTTCTTTTCCACCATACAAGCTACTGCCTTATCTCCTCCCAGCTCCCGCCGGAAACCGTATTGGTCTGCGCCAGACTGGCCCAGGAGCACGGTACACAGACCATACTGAAGCCAGCTGCCCTGTCCAGCCTGCCTTGTGAACTGGCCGTTTTGACGGACTATCTGATTCTCGATCAGGAGGAGGCCCGCAGCCTCGCGCCTGAGGCAGATACGCTGGCCGACTGTGCCGCCGCGCTTCTGAAAAAAGGGGTGGGGACTGTTCTTATCACGGGAAAAGAAACGGGCTGTGATCTGTTCTGCGGTGCGGAACGAACGCATTTTCCTGCCATCCGTAATTTCACCATTACAGATCGAACCGGCAGTTCCGACGCATTCATCTCCGCTCTCGCATCGTTTCTCAATGAAAATTATGCACTGGAACAGGCTATCCGCCTGGCCCTGTACGCCTCCGCCTTCTGCTCCGCACTACAAGGGGTATATCCGGCGCTGGTAGACCGGGAAACGCTGCTTGCCTATGTGGAAAAACATGAGCCGGAGCTGCTTGTCCAGTCCGCAAAAGGGGGATAACATTCCCCCTTCTTTTTTGTCCATATCCCATCATATATTTCGCTGGAACGGGACATAATCGGCAGAACACCCCAGCACTCTGGGACTGAAGGCCGCGATAGCCTCAGGGGTCTGATAATAAGCGTGGGCCTCGGACAGCACAATCCCTACTGGGACGCCGTTTTTCAAATTGGAATTATTGAGGGGTATTCTCTGTTCAAGGTCGATCAGAGAAATCAAATGAGGACTTGTACAAATCACACGGCCGCTTTTCCAAAGCACATGGTTTTCGTTTTTAAACCATATCTTATAAGTCTCTCCGGCGTCTCTGCCCTCCCCTGCAACCTCATACGTGCCCCAGTAATAGCCTCCGCTGTCCAGAGGGGTAACGTTTTGGATTACACCCCGGCCTGCCACCACACCGTCCACTGCCTGAGCGGCCGCCTGAACGATGTCTCCGCCGGTACGCATCGCCCTTCCAATCTGCAATGATTTGGAAATCGTATAGGGTATCACATTGCGTTTCAAGTCCCGGCCCGTCATAATATAGGCAGCCTCGCCCATCTCCCCAAAGGAGGCCTGGCTTAAGTACTTTCCAATCCGCTCCAGAGCATGGTCATTAAAGGTCTCCAGCGTGAGATTGCGGTTCCCCCACGCATCGAAGTAGGCCGCAGGCAGAGACACGATGTTCCGGATTGCGTGCAGTCCGTTGGTGGCCTCCGGGATGGCTCTTCCGGCCGGGTCTCCGTCCACCAGCTGTAGGCCAAGCTTATAGGCCGCTGCCATACAGCAGCCGCCATTGGATCCCCCTGGCTCGGCAATGTAAATTCCTTTCATCTTTTTTCCGGTATACTCCTCCAGTGTCCGGACCGCTCCCATCAGGATCTCCTCCAGATAATACTGGCGCTGGGCAAAGCCTATGCGATGCAGCTCATCCAGAGTTTCCTGGGTCTTAGGGGCGATGCTGCCCATAAAGAAGGGACAGCAGTACAACCCATCCTCGTCGATCTCCTCCAGCGGCGTGATACTCAGTTTCAGTCCCTTTTGCAGGCACTCCAGCAGCGACTGCCGCCCCGCTTCTACCGGACCGCCGCCGCCTGTCCCCAAAAAGGCAAAACCAGTCAGCAGGTCTTCAATGTCCTGCTCATTTTTTAACACGATATGTTCCTTCACAGCGCTCCTCCTTGCACAAAGCCCTTTCCGGTCTGGCAGAAATGGCATCGAACCGTATGATCTTTCTCAAACTCCACCATCTCCGGGTCCTGTTCCCGGCAGATATCCTGTGCAAACGGGCACCGGGTATGAAAGCTGCATCCCTTGGGCACGTTGACCGGACTGGGGATTTCCCCTGCGGAATGAATCTGGGATGGCTTGAGCCGCTCCTCCTCCTCGCTCACCACCGGGATTGATGACAGCAGCATCTTGGTATAGGGGTGCTGCGGATTTTGGAAGAAGTGCTCCGTCGGTGCAATCTCCGCAATCTTACCCAGATACATGATTGCCACCCGGTCTGACATATTCCGCATCAGACTCAGATCGTGCGTAATGAAAAGGTAGGACAGCTCCATCTCCTTTTGCAGGCGCAGGAGGGTATTGATAATCTTGGCCTGCACCGACACGTCCAGAGCGCTGGTCGGCTCGTCCAATACAATCAGAGAGGGGGCGGTGGCCAGCGCTCTGGCAATCGCCACCATCTGCCGTTCGCCGCCTCCTAAAGCGGCGGGGTACTTGTACATGTATCCATAGGGCAGTTCCACCAAATCCATCAGTGCCGCCACATATTTTATATAGTCCTGCAGCGGGCAGACCTTGTGGACCTTCAGCGGCAGGGACAAAATGTCATAAACAGTCCTTTGCGGATTCAGAGAGGTACCCGGATCTTGGAATACGATTTGAATTTCCTTTTTCAGAGCCAGGGGCCGCTTCGCCAGCGGCATACTGATATCCTGCCCCTGAAAGACGACCTCCCCTGCGGTCATTTCCTCCATACCGATGACATTGTAGGCTGTGGTGCTTTTCCCGGAGCCAGATTCTCCCACCAGACCCAGGGTCTCGCCCTGGGCCAACGTAAAATTGATCCCATCAATTGCACGGACAAATTTATCCTTGCTCCCCCGCACCGGAAAGTATTTCTTCAGTCCTTTTACAACCAGTATCTCGTTCCTTCCGGCCATACTCACACCTCCCCGCCCAGCACGCCGGACGCTTGGTCCCGATATCGGTAGCAGCTGACATAATGCTCCGGCTCAATCTCATACAGCGGAGGCTGCGCCTGATTGCACTCCTGTGCGGCATAAGGGCATCGCGGAGCAAAACGACACCCCGGCGGCGGGTCCATATAGTCTGGCAGATGACCTGGGATTCCTTCCGAAATACCACCGCCGGACAGCTTTGGAATGCACTGCATCAATCCTTGTGTATAGGGATGGCAGTACCTGCGGAACAGGTCCTCTGACCGCGCCGTCTCTACCATATTCCCTGCATACATCACATAGATCCGGTCCGCCATCTGTCTGGCTACTCCTAGTGAGTGGGTAATCAGAATGAGTGCGCTCTCCTTCTCCTGCACCCTCTGTTTGAGGGTCTTTAGCACCTGATCCTGGATCGTCACATCCAGATTGGTGGTCGGCTCATCGGCAATAACCAGATCACGAGGCGTAGACAGCGACATGGCAATACAAATCCTCTGCCGCATGCCACCGGACAGCTGGAAGGGATAGCTGTTCATAATCCGCTCCGGATCGGGAAGGTGGGTCTCTTTTAGAGCGGCAATGGTCCGCTCTTCCTGGACTCTTTTGCTGCCCGCCCCCTCCACGCCGGAGTACCGTATGACCTCCTTCATCTGACTGCCGATGGTAAACACCGGGTTCAATGACGCGATAGGGTCCTGGAAGATTACAGAAACGCCGCTGGCCCGCAGGGCCTTGATCTCCTTGTCCGGCATGGTCAGAACGTTTCGGCCATTGAAATAAATCTCACCGCTGTCTATACGGGCATTCTTTGCCAAAATCTGCGCAATGGAATATACGGTTGTGGTTTTACCGCAGCCCGTCTCTCCTACGATGCTGACCCGCTCTCGCTTATGCACCCGCAAATTGATGCCGTTGAGAACATGAATATAGCCCTTAAATGTGCGGAAGGAGATATGCAGGTCCTTTACATCTACGACCAGATCACTTTTTTGTTCCTTCATCGCGCGTTCCTCCCTTACTCCGTGTCCGACAGCATATCCTTGATGCCGTCGCCGGTGAGGTTGAAGCCCAGTACGATCAGCATAATGGCAAAGGCCGGGAATACCGACAGCCACCACTGATCCGGCAAATAATTGACCCCGTTGGACACCATGCCGCCCAGAGAGGGAGTGGGGGGCTGTTCGCCCATGCCCACAAAGCTGAGGGTGGCCCCGGCCATAATCGCCCAGCCCATATCCAGGGTCATCTTGGTAAGAATCGGCCCCAGTGTGTTGGGCAGGATCTCCCGGAAGAGGATATGTCCGTTGCCAGCCCCCAGGACCTCCGCCGACTTGATGTACACCTCGTTTCGAGTGGAAACGACAATGTTGTTCACCAGCCTTGTATAGTAGGGCCACCAGGAGACACATAGGGCCAGCATGGCGTTGGTCAGGCTCGGCTTCATGATGGACGATACACACATAACCAGGATAAGTGCCGGCAGGGCCAGGAAAACGTCCGCCAACCGCATAATCAGATTGGAAACCCATGTCCCGCTCCAATATCCGGAAATCAGGCCCAGAATACCGCCGATGGGCACTACGATGGCAATACAGCCGATCCCCATTTTCAGCGCCCCCCGGAAGGCATAAATAATGCGGCTAAAGATATCGCGCCCTGTGGGGTCTGTCCCCATGATATGGGCCAGGGAGGGCGGTTGGTTGGCTGCCTGGAAATTGACCACCGCACCCACATCCTCCGGATAGGGTACGATCAGCTTGTAGAAAATCGCCGCCAGCACCACAAGCATAACAATGGCCAGCCCCACCACCGATACCTTACTAAGAGAGAACTTATACCATATTTTTTGCAGGTCCTCCACCCGGTTCCGCTTGGGCAGACGCGATTCGTCGATCTGCGTGATATCAATTCTGCCTTTCGTTTTCGCCATCCTTCTTCCCCCTTTCTATTACACTGCCAGACGGACCCGTGGGTCCAGAGCACGAATAATAAGATCAGATATCAGATTGAACACAATGATGATGACACCCTCGACCATAATCACTGCCGACACAGCAAATACGTCCTTGTTCATCATTGCAGCCAATCCGTAGCTGGACAAGCCTGGATATCCAAAAATCTGCTCCACCAGATACGCACTGCCGAAAATACCAGCGATGTCCATAGCCATCGTGGTTATCGTAGAATTCATGGAGGGTTTGAGCAGGTATTTGAACAAAATCTTCCGCTCTGGTATGCCATAGGCCCGTTCTGCATCTGCGTAAGGTTTTTTGATGTTGTCGATCATACTGGAGCGTGTAATTCTGGCCCCTTGGGACAGTCCGGCAAAGGACAGCACCACGGACGGCATCACAATATGCCGGAATGCGTCCCAAGCTCCCGCCGGATTACCGGAAAGCAGGTAATCTATAATGTACATTCCTGTAAATGTGGGCGGCGGCGTCATTCCTGTGCTTATCCTTCCGGAAACCGGCAGGACCGGAATCAGGTAGGCGAACAGCAGCATCACCAGCACTGCCCACAGAAAGGCCGGCGCTACGATGCCAAAGTATGAAAATACACGAATCAGACCATCCTGCCACTTGCCGGCATATTTGGTCGATATCACGCCCAGCACAATCCCACAAACCACCAAAATGACAGACGACAAAACGACCAGCTCCATCGTAGCGGGCAGATAGCTTCGGATATCTTGCAGTACGGGCCGTTTTGTAATAATGGAATCGCCGAAATCTCCCCGCAGCATGTCTCGCAGCCAGTAGACGTACTGTACAGGGTATGGGTCCTTCAGGTGCATCTCCTCCCGCAGCGCCTCCACTGCGTACTCCGGCGCACGGGCCCCCAGCGCGATACGCGCGGTATCGCCGGGCATGATCCGAACCAAAACAAAGATCAGTACAGACAACCCAAACAGCACCAGAACGTAAGACAGAAGGCGTTTGATGATTTTAACAGCCATAGTTCACCTCAACTTCTCTGCATAGGCTTTCTGCCAGATGAAGCTCTGGCAGAAAGCCTCAAAATTTGCTTCTTCTGATCCTTACTTCAGAGTGTAGTCCCTGTAATACATCATATAGTCTGCGCAGTAGAGGGCGTCATATCCCGCCTCCACGGATGGAATCGTCATATAGTCGGAACGGTATGCGTAACTGGAGGCTACATCGCATGCCCAAATGGTTGGACACAGTTCTACAAGCTCTTTGCAGATCTGGATATAGGCATCATTTCGCGCATCCTCATCCACTGTATTCATAGCCTGCTCAATCTTCGCATCCAGCGCATCGTCCAGCAGCCATTCCATCTGCTCCCAGGTCCCTGCAGAGGAGGAGTGATATCTTGGCTTCAGGAAGCTGCCGCCTTCCATATAGGAAGGTGAGTACACGATAAAGGAAGCGTTGGGGGTCGTCTCTACAGTGGCGGCGTCTGTCATCATATTTGCAAAGGGTTTTGCGGTAATTTCGCATTTGACTCCAATAGCCGCCAGCCCCGCCTGCATCAGCAGAGCTAGCTGCTCCTGAGGCTGTCCGCCCTCGGAACAGTAGGTAAGCGACACAACCATGCTGCCGCTGGCCAGCTCCTGGTAATAGGGGGACTGCTTCAGCTCCTCGACGGCCTTGTCCAAGTCGAAGGTGTAGGGATTATCCCCTCGCTCCAGGGCACAGGCTGCACCGGAGACAATCGGTCCGGTAGGCTGTGTGCTGTCTGGATAGATGCTGGCACTGACAGTATCATAATCCAATGCGTATGCCATAGCCTTCCGGAAATGGATATCGTCTGTGGGGGCCATTTTTGTATTCAGTGCGATGTTCATGCTCAAGCCGGACTTTGCCCTGACCAAAGTCATGCCATTCACGACAGCCACGGAATCCAGAGTCTCCTTGGTCAGTGTGTTGGAGGTAATGTCCAGTTCATTTCTCGACACCATCGTTTTCACCGTCGTAGCGTCCACATTTCCCAAGGCAATCACTACTTCAGGAGCGTTGGGATTCTCCTCCCAGCCTCTCCAGTAGTCCTCGACCCGTGTCATGGTCAAAGAGTCCTCCATACGCATCTCCCGCACAGTGTATGGCCCTGAACCGGCGTCGTTGGTGGTGAGCCATGCTTTGCCATAGTCGCCAAGCTCTCCATATACGCCGCTGGCGTTCAAATGCTCCATCACAACAGCCTCCTCCAGGATATATAGGCGGATCAAAATGTTGGGAAGCGCGCCAGAAGGCTCCTTCAGCGTAAACTTGACCGTATGCTCGTCCACAACTTCTGTGCTGGCAACATTGGAGAACAAGTAGGCGTAGCCCTCGCCCATGGTAAGCAACCGGTCCATGCTAAACTTTACATCCTTGGCCATGACAGGGTTTCCACTATGGAATTTGGCATGTTCCATCAGATGGAATGTGTACTCCGTGGCCTCATGGTTGGCCTCCCAGCTTTCGGCCAGAAGCGGAGCGACAGTACCGTCAGAGAGCGGGAAGGTGAGCGTATCATAGAGATTGAGATGCGCCACCATGTCCGCCGCTTTGTTGCCCACACCTGGATCGATATAGGCCGGCCAATCGATGGAAAAGATCACAGAACCTTCCTCACGATCAGACAGTGCTCCGCTGGGCGCAGGGTCCGACATATCGGTTCCAGGTGCAGGACTGCCGCAGGCCGTAAGAGACAAGGCCAGCGTGACTGCCAGAAGCAGTGCAAGGATAGATTTCATCTTTTTCATAATGTCCTCCTCTTTTTAAATTGATTGGGAAATAGTTTTCCGAAATTATTTCCCTAAGGTCATTATACACGATTCGCACCATAAGTCAAGAAAAATTTCATGCATTCTTGTATTTTTTGCCCATTGACGCAAAGCCGATGCAAATGGGCATAAAAAAGCCCGCAGGCCATATCGTTACCGGCCTGCAGGCTTTTATGCTCCCGGTCTGGGAACATTCACATTATTGCATCATGATTAGCTTTTTGAACAATTCTACCGCATATGGAATCGACTCGTCATTGAAATCATAAGCTGCCGTATGGTGCCCTTGCGTCTCCAAGCCCATGCCCACAAAGAAATAGGCCCCCGGCTTTATCTTGGTGTAATACCCAAAGTCATCTGAGCCCTTATATGGCTCTTTCAAAATCTCCCACGCATATCCCAAGTCCTGGGCAGCCTGTATCACCTTCTCTACTCCTGATACATGGTTGCGGCTTTCAGGGAACACATCCTCATACGAAAACGAGAGCTGAAGACCGTATTTCTCTGCCTCTGCTCTTGCGCAGGCCTCCAGTTCCGCCTGTAAGCGGTCCAGCTCAGCCTCATACTCCCCTCGAATCGTGCAGCGCAGTACACCGTCGCTGGCCGCCATACCAAAGGCATGATCCCCTAAATCCAACTGTACCACTGTACACAACAGTAAACCCCGATAGCGGCTTTGATCTGCGATTTTTGGAATAGCCTGCACTACGCTGGCCAAAGCAAAAACCGGATTTTTTCCGTTTTCCGGAAGGCTCGCGTGCGTAGGCTCCCCGATCATCCGGATGGACATCCCTCTTGAAGCACAGTTGATAGTCTCCGGTCTGGTCAATATCTTTCCCAATGGCTCACCATACTGATTGTGATATCCATAGACCTCACAGATATCGTTTTCCTCCAGCACAGCCTTGCATGTCTTGGCCCCGGCGCCGCTCTCCTCCGCGTGCTGAAAAATCAGAGTAACATCCCGGTCGGGGGCCAGTTCCTCCAGCTCCGCTGCCAAAGCGCAGAGGGTGGCAGCGTGGCCGTCGTGACCGCACTTGTGCGCCACACCAGGTATCTGAGAGCGGTAGGGCGCAGTAATCTCGTCCTCCATAGGCAGCGCGTCAAAGTCCGCACGAAGCGCAATTCCCGGCCGTTTTGCCGCCGGACTGCGGTATACAGCATAAAAGAATTCTCCTCTATCATAAAGCTCCAGTCCGGAATTATCCTCCACAAACTGCATCAGCCGTTTTTTCGTCCAGACCTCCTGGCCTGAAAGCTCCGGGTGCGCATGCAGTTCATGGCGCAGTTCTACTGCCTTGTTCAAAGTGCTCCTATTCATTTCAATTTCCTCCTGCTGTAAATAGTTCGTCGTTCTTTTCCTCCAGTGCTTTTATGGTATGGAAGGTATATTCACAATATGGAACCGGCAGATGCCAGCGATCTGACTCAGCATGTGAGCTTGTTCATCTGTTGGCAGGCCGAAAAAGCGACAGTGAAGTACCTCAAAGGGATAGTGGAGGAGGTAAGCCATCATGGATAAGGACAAAAATCAATTAAAAGCCTGTTCTGTAACAATATGTGTTCAATCGGAACAGAGAGAACTTTCCGTCTGTACTTTGCGCACCAGACGATATGATAGTTTATATCGTAGACATATATCCTATTATGTATATATTTATACACATAGTATATGATTTTGTTTTCGTTTTGTCAATAGACCTCTTGCGAAAATAAAATAAAGGGATAAAATAAGGGCATGAAATACGAAAAGATAGCGAAATATACAAACACAAAATT